>OIXW01000626.1_pt1 | contig 10612 bp, 9 predicted proteins | sample 1587951 | NCBI WGS metagenome assembly OIXW01 (sample SAMN03283239) | human gut metagenome | biome: human-associated habitat; material: feces | host: Homo sapiens | place: Peru | collected 2012
CAAGCCCTGCTTTGGATACTGAAACGAACATTTGCCTCACGCAAATCCTACTGAACATTAAATAACGCATTTCGCTAATCCCTTATAACAAAGAATGACAAAGAAAACCAAACACCTACTTGCTACTGCAAGCATTATTGTGGCACTGATTGTGGCTTCGTTTGTAGGCGGAGCTTTTTACTTAATAGACTATGCACTGAAACCAGGTGACCGATCGCGCAACGAACAAAAGGCGTGGAACGAAATAGATAGTACTTACCCTGGCATGATTGCTTGGCGCGACTCACTGCTGAAACAAAATGCTCTTAAAGACACCACGATACTTGCGCCCGATGGAGCTAAAATGCACGCTTGGTACGTGCGAGCTGACCATCCCACTGCAGCTACAGCACTGTTGGTTCACGGTTACACAGATTGCAGCATACGCATGATGCCTTTGGGACGAATGTATAACCGCGACTTGCACATGAACATTCTGCTACCCGACTTGCGCAATGCAGGACGCACCGACGGCGACCACTTTCAAATGGGATGGTTTGACCGCTACGATGTGAAGCAATGGGCCAAGCTACTTCCCCATTTATTTGGCGACTCTGTGCAGGCAGTGGTTCATGGTGTGTCGATGGGAGCTGCTACAACAATGATGCTCTCGGGCGATGATGACGTGCCTACTTGTGTAAAGACTTACGTGGAGGATTGTGGCTACACCAACGTACACGACCAATTTAGCAAAGAATTGCAAGAACGCTTTTCACTCCCTTCATGGCCACTTATCCCATTGGCTTCTGCCCTTTGTCAATGGCGCTATGGTTGGAACTTTGAGGTGGCTTCAGCCCTTAACCAAGTGAGTCAAAGCAAACGTCCCATGCTCTTTATCCACGGCACGGCTGATAAGTTTGTGCCCACTTGGATGGTACACCCTCTTTACCAAGCCAAACGCTCAGGCTACAAGGAATTGTGGTTGGTACCTCAGGCCGAACACGCACGAAGCTATCAACGCTATCCGCAAGAATACACACAACGTATAAATCGTTTTTTGCAGAAGACACTCAAATAAAAATTCAAAAAACCTACAAAAACTACATAGAATTTTGAACACAAAACTATCCTCTAAAACCACAACACTCGAACCCAACCAAGGAATTCCACCTCGTCTGCTCTGGATGATGGCAATGGTGAGCGGACTCACTGTGGCAAACCTCTATTACAACCAACCCTTGCTCGAGGATATACGAAAAGACCTCAATGTAAACGAGGTGCAAGCCAACTTCATCACTTTTGTAACACAAGTGGGCTATGCGCTCGGTCTGCTCTTAGTGGTGCCTTTAGCTGACATGTGGTCGCGACGCAAAATTGCTGCCACAAGTATGATTCTTGCAGCAATGATGGCAGTGGTTATTGCTTTTGCTACACGAGTGCAAGTGCTTTGGGCTGCCTCGTTAGTGCTCGGTGTGTGCTCAGTTATTCCACAAATGTTTGTACCCATGGCACGCCTTTATTCGTTGCCACAGAACCAGTCACGCAACATGGGCTACGTGCTATCAGGTTTGCTGAGCGGTGTGCTTGGTGCTCGTGTCGTAAGTGGTTACGTGGGCGATTGGTTAGGCTGGCGCACTATGTTTGGGGTGGCTGCAGTCATTATGCTGGTTTGTCTTGTAGTAAGTTTGCGCATGTTGCCTCGCATGCGTCCCACCTACCAAGGCTCTTTTGCCGGACTGATGCACTCTATTCTGCGCATCTACAAAGAACACACACTTATTCGCCTCTATTCAGTGCGTGCAGCTTTTGCCTTTGGTAGTATGATGACCGTATGGTCGTGCATGGCATTCCACTTGGCGGGTGCTCCCTTCTACGCCAGTAGCGAGGCGGTGGGCATGTTAGGACTTTGCGGAATGGCTGGCGCAATGGCAGCCAGTGGCATTGGCCGTTTCATTCCTCGCTTTGGCATTATGCGCATTTCGTTAGTAGGCAGTTTGTTGCAACTGGCTGCTTGGACTATTGCTTGGTGCTTTGCCGACAGCTACCTGGGACTTATTACTACCATCATCCTTGTGGACATTGGCGCACAATGCCACCAACTCAGCAACCAAAGTGGCTGTTTAGCTCAAACACCACGGGCTACCAATCGCAGCAACACCATTTTCATGTTCCACCTTTTTGTGGGTGGAAGCCTTGGCACGCTCTGTGCTGGTTTTGCTTGGAATGCACTGCAATGGACGGGGGTATGCCTTTCGGGAGTAGTTTTTGCCATGGTTTCGTTAGGTATTACAATCTTATTTAGAAAATAATAAAAAAGCATAGCGAATAATGAATAGAAGTACAATTCATTATTCGCTATGCTTATTTTTTGCTCCTAAAACTTCTAAAGATGTATCAATGCGATGTCAATTTGAGTGTAGCAGATTTCAACCCTTTGGCTGAAGCCTTTACTGTGATGGTGCCAGGCTGCTCGGTTGTAGAAATGATGGCTGACATCTGACCCGAGAATACCTTCATCTGCGGACGCTGCAACGACTCAAGCGAAGCGGGATTGCCATTGGTACCTGCTTTATAGTGTCCAGCACCCGATACAGTATACTTAATTTCGTTGTCGGCTAAAGGACAAAGATTTCCATCCTTATCAACCACACTAACAGTTACAAACGAAAGATCCTTGCCATCAGCAGTCAAACTGGTGCGGTCGGCTTCTAAGCGAATGGCATAAGGAGCACCCGCTGTGTGCATCTCGCGCGTAGCTGCTACACGACCTTGTGCATCGTAAGCCACAACCTTAAGTGTGCCAGGTTCGTACTTAGTGTTCATCCACATCAAACGATAACGACGTTGACGCTTAAAGGTGCGCTGCGACTCAGCATCAGCACTGTTATAAACTGTGACGGTTGTATCCTTCTCAACCATTCCCTGACTCTTACCATTGATAAAGAGTTCTGCCTTAGGGTAATTGGTGTAAACAAAGACAGGGGTGGTTTCACCCTCACGACCGGCCCAATTCCAATGGGGTAAGATATGAAGCGTCTCGGCTTGTTTATTCCAATGACTGCGATAGAGATAATAACGATCCTTAGGAATACCACCCATGTCGATAATACCAAAGAGTGAAGCATGGCTGGGCCAATCGGTGTAATAAGGCGAAGGTTCACCCAAATAGTCGAAGCCCGTCCACACAAACTCGCCCATACACCAAGGTAAGTCGTCATGCTGAATCCAATCATCCTCGGGGAGGTTTGACCAAGAGCAATGCTCTACGTCATACGACGAAGCTTGATGATCGGGGTACTTAGCCATTGCCTTTCGCTCAACGGGAAACTTGTATACACCACGCGAACTAATGGTGGAGGCAGACTCTGTACCAAGCAAAAAGCCTTGTGGCAACTTCTTGATGTTTTCAAGATATTTATGCGGACGATAGTTAAAGCCTGGTATCTCCATTGTAGCAGCCATACCATTATTTACAACTGCATCGGGATGATCCATTCCTTGTGTTACAGGACGTGTAGGGTCGAGTTGATGACAAAGTTGCTGCAAGCGATAGGCTATCTTTGTGCCACGGTCGCCATCGTCCTGGTCGGGAACTTCATTACCTATACACCACATCACGATGCTCGGATTGTTGCGATAGTGACGCACCAAATGGTCGATATCTCGCTCAGCCCATTCGTCAAAAAATTGATGATAGCCATTCTGCACTTTCGGTGTAATCCACTCATCGAACGACTCGCCCATAAGCATCATTCCCATCTCATCGCAAGCTTGCACCAACTCGGGCGCAGGCATATTGTGTGAAGTGCGAATAGCATTACAGCCCATGTCCTTGAGAATGCGAATTTGACGACGAATAGCAGCCATGTTTACTTCAGCACCCAATGCTCCTAAGTCGTGATGTTGACAGATTCCCTTAAACTTAAGAGGTTGTCCGTTAAGGAAGAATCCCTTGCCTGCCTCCACCTTTACTTGACGAATACCAAAGGTAGTGGTGTAGGTATCCTTGAGCGTAGAGCCTTCATAGATACGCGACTCTGAGGTGTAGAGATTAGGTGTTTCTACGGTCCACAACTGCGGTTTGCTCACCACAAACTGCTGACTGTAATGTTGTGTTTGAGCACTCTCTGCCGAACACTTATTTTGCGCAACAACATGTCCTGCTGCATCTTTTATTTCGGTCACAATGGTGTAGTCCTTCAACGATTTTCCTTTGGGAACTTCTAATTCCGTCTTTTGTGAAATGCGAGCAAAATCGCTGCCAATTTCATCGGTAATGACCTGTGTTCCCCACACGGGAACATGTGCATCTTCGGTCACTATGAGGTGAACATTGCGATAGATGCCTGCCCCTGGATACCAACGCGAACTCTCACTTTGGTTTTCGAGACGCACTGCCAACTCATTTTTCACCCCTTGCTTTAAGAAAGGCGTTGCATCTACATAAAACGTATTGTAACCATAAGGCCAATACACAGCTTTCTCGCCATTGATATACACCTGTGCATGACTCATAGCACCATCAAACACCAAGGTGCAACGCTTGTTTCCCGTGAACTCAGGCACTTCAAAAGCAAGTCTGTACCAGCCCGTTCCTACAAAGGGTAAACCACCCGTACGCCCAGCATGCTCCATGGCTTGTGTTTGCCCATCTTGTGCAATAGCCGTGTTTTGTTTATCATTGTCAATGCTAAAAGGACCATAAATAGCCCAATCATGAGGCACGCTAACAGTTTGCCACTTCGCATCATTATAGTCGGTACGCGCAAATTGTGCATTATCAGTGCGCGTAAACTTCCAGCCTTTTTCAAGCTGACGTTCAGTGCGCTGCGCCCAAAGGTTAAGAGGCACAGATAAGAGGGCTGCACAGAACAAACATCTGGTTAAGTGTGTCATTTATCTTTTTATTTAAAATCTATTATTTGCTTGTTTTTTAGGAACTTCATTTGCAAAAAGCCTGCATAACCTTCGAAGGCTTGCCCTGCTGTGTAAAGGCTCCCATGTCGTAGGCTCCCCAATTATCGAAGAACGTGGTGTACGACTGTGGACGCCAATTCCCCCACACTTCGGGTTCCCAATAGAACACGCCACTGCACACATCAATGCCCAACGCCTTAGCCTTTGTCATGAAGTCGGTTGTAACCTGTGTTGCCAAAGCCTCGTTTGCCTCGCTCTTTACACCAAACTCTGCCACAACCACAGGCACTTTATAGGTGTTGTGTACCTCCTTTATATAGAGTAATTGTAAATAGGTTTGTAAAACCTTTTGGGCTGTGGCATCCTTCAGTGCTAATAGTTGACTCTTGCCCATCAAAACATCAGCCCTTGCTGCACGCAGATTGTTGTATCTTTGAAAACCATCAAAAACAGGAATACTTGCAGATATATTATAGGAGTTGTAGAACGTGCTGACATTTGTGTATGTGTTGGTCTCGGGGTCAATGGCTCTACCAAAGTTATATTGTCCACCGATGTTGGTTTCGGCAGTCGGAAGAAAGGCGGCTGTTTGTCGTATTTTTTCTGTTTGATAGTTGTCGAGGGTTATATGTTGTAAGCGCACCTCATGGTTGTGTGTGACGGCATATTGCATACATTGGTTGGCAGTCCAAGGGCGTTGTGCATTTGCCGTGACAAATGATAGACAGAACAATATGTGAGTTAATCCTTTCATAGACTTGTCTTTTTTTGTTGCTACAAAGGTATAATCAAGTAAGTGGTTAAACCAAGGCATTCCCAGTTCTCCTCGTACGATTGTATTAAAACAATACAATTGTCTGTATTAAAATAATACACATAATAATGAAAGTTCTTGTTTTGTTGGGTGTGAAAGGGACATAAACGAGTAATAAAAAAAGTTTATATGTGCTTGCATTTTGTATGAGAAAAGGTAACTTTGCAAAACTTATTCGTGTATTTTTTATAGGATAACTTTAAAACAATAGATAATGGCTAAATATGGAAATGTTTTGGTTGTAGATGACAATGAATCGATTTTTACAACTTTAGAAATCTGTTTGGAGGGTGTGTTTGAACGTATATTAACCCTTACGAGGCCCGATAAAATATTAGCTACTTTGGAGCAAGAGCATATAGATGTTATTCTGCTTGATATGAATTTTTCATTAGGTGTAAATAATGGACAAGAGGGGTTGTTGTGGGTTCAGGCAATTCATCGCAGACATCCTAATGTCCCCATTGTGTTGATGACAGCTTATGCAGATGTGAAACTCGCGGTGAAAGGGTTGAAAAGTGGGGCTGTAGATTTTGTGACTAAACCTTGGGATAATCATGAACTTATCCGTGTGTTGAAGGATGCTATTGACGTGAATGCGGAAGTTGTTTCTTTAGAAAAAATGGAAGAGGAGCATGTGCGTAAGGTGGTTGATAAGTGTCATGGCAATATTAGCAAAGCTGCTGAATTACTTGAAATCTCACGTCAAAGACTTTATAAAAAGTTGGGCCGATGATGATAGTTGTTTTTATTCATGTTGTGGTACTTGTGGGAGGTTTGATTGCTTTTTTCCATCATCAAAATAAACTAAGGACGCGTGCTCATTTGATGCGAGAGGCAGCTCTGAATAGGGATTTTACATTTCGTTTGCCTGTAAATGGATTATTTTATGGCGAAAGGGCTTTGCAAGAAGCTTTGAACGACCTTGGGCAAGATATAGGTAAGTTGGTGGCGAAAAACGAGGTGGAGTCGTGGCAAAAACTAACAAGGGTGCTTACGCATGAAATTATGAATGTAAGTACACCGATACAAAGCATCAGTCAAGCCTATCTTGAACATCCGCAAGTTGTGGGCTCTTCGTTAGAAAAAGGCATTTATGCTATTCATGAGGCAGCTGATAGTTTGGTGGCTTTTGTGGATAGCTATCGAAAAATGACGCAACTGCAAGAGCCTGTGATAACAAATGTGTGCTTAGAAAAATTCATTTTGAACCTAAAAGCTTTATACCCTACTATAAAATGGGAAATTCAAATTCCAGAAACTGTTTCGGTTGAGGCTGACGAAATGCTTTTGCGTCAGGTGTTTGTTAATATAATAAAGAATGCCATTGAAGCTCAAGCTAAACGTGTAAATATAACATGGCAAGCACCTTCTTTGCACATAAGCAATGATGGAACACCTATTTTGCCAGAGGTGCGTAGGGATATCTTTGTTCCATTTTATACAACAAAATCCACAGGGACGGGCATTGGCTTAGCTTTATCTCGACAAATTATGACGATGCAAGGTTGTGCATTACGGTTGGCGGAAAAGGCAGATGCGGGTTATCATGTAACCTTTGTCTTAGACTTTTAGTAGGGCTGTTTTTTCTGGTTTTAATTTAGTTTGTTAAAAACCGCGTTATGAATTCTCCTTCTCCTTATTCTTTCATTTATTCCCTCCTCCTCCCTTTCCTTCAAAAAATTCAGTCAAAAATCTATAAAACGGTGTTTTGTATAAAAAAGTTGTTGATAAAGATTGATTTTCTGTTGGTTGTTCCGAGAAAAGTTTCTAACTTTGCAGCCCGAATGGTGTAGTGTATACTTGCACCCTTATGACTTCGATAAAAATAAAACAAAATATATAACAATAAAAAAATAAAACAATGCCTACTATCCAACAATTAGTAAGAAAGGGCAGAAGCGTTGCAGCTGACAAGAGTAAGTCGCCTGCATTGGATTCATGTCCGCAGCGTCGTGGCGTTTGTGTGCGTGTGTATACTACCACGCCTAAAAAGCCTAACTCAGCTATGCGTAAGGTTGCCCGTGTGCGCTTAACTAACTCTAAGGAGGTTAACTCTTACATCCCTGGTGAAGGTCACAACTTGCAGGAACACAGCATCGTGCTTGTTCGCGGTGGTCGTGTAAAGGACCTTCCTGGTGTACGTTATCACATCGTTCGCGGTACGCTTGATACTGCAGGTGTAGCTAACCGTACACAGCGCCGTTCTAAGTACGGTGCTAAGCGCCCCAAGGCTGCTAAGAAGTAATTGAACCTCGGTTCGAAATGTGCAAATGTGCAAATGTGAGAATCTGCAAATGTTGAATGCGTTGATGCTGAAAATTGGTTCGCCAACGTGTGGTTTGTAAACGGTATTCTGCATTTGCATATTTGCTCTTTTTAGTAAACACTACGCTTTTCCCTTGCAGTGGAATGCGTGTATGCACGCTTATATATAATAGGTGTGCGTACGAAAAAAACGGAACTGCACAACACAACAACACATACAGTTGTAAATTCTTTTTTTTATTCACACATTTGGTTTGCAGCGGTTGAGTAAACATCCCAATGGGGAGTTGAAGAACTGAATTGCAGCCCTAATAAACCAATTTTTTACTCAAAATGAGAAAAGCAAAACCTAAGAAGCGTGTGATCCTTCCCGATCCCGTATTTGGTGACGTAAAAGTTTCGAAGTTCGTTAACCACTTGATGTATGATGGTAAGAAGTCTATCTCTTACGAAATCTTCTACAACGCGCTTAACATTGTTGGCGAGAAGATGAAGGATCAGGAGAAGAGCGCCCTCGAAATTTGGAAGGCTGCCCTCGACAAAATCACACCTCAGGTAGAGGTTAAGAGCCGCCGTATTGGTGGTGCTACTTTCCAGGTTCCTACTGAAATTCGTCCCGATCGTAAGGAGTCAGTAGCCATGAAGAACATGATCGCCTTCGCTCGTAAGCGTGGTGGTAAGACTATGGCTGACAAGCTCTCGGCTGAGATTATGGACGCTTTCAACGAACAGGGTGGTGCCTTTAAGCGTAAGGAAGATATGCACCGTATGGCTGAGGCTAACCGCGCATTCGCTCACTTCAGATTCTAATTTTCAAATTGAGAATACATTAAACGATGGCAAAGCACGATTTACATTTGACTCGTAACATCGGTATCATGGCGCACATCGATGCCGGTAAGACTACAACTTCTGAGCGTATCTTGTTCTACACAGGTAAGACTCACAAGATTGGCGAGGTTCACGATGGTGGCGCTACTATGGACTGGATGGCCCAAGAACAAGAGCGCGGTATCACTATTACCTCTGCTGCCACTACTTGCTCTTGGCACTGGAATAATCAAACTTACAAGATTAACTTGATTGATACTCCGGGACACGTGGACTTTACCGCTGAGGTTGAACGTTCGCTCCGTGTGCTCGATGGCGCTGTAGCAACTTACTGTGCTGTAGGTGGTGTTGAACCGCAGTCTGAAACTGTATGGCGTCAGGCTGACAAGTATAACGTTCCCCGTATTGGTTACGTTAACAAGATGGACCGCTCGGGTGCCGACTTCTTTGAGGTGGTTCGCCAAATGAAGGCTATTCTTGGCGCTAACCCCTGTGTAATCTCAATTCCTATCGGTGCTGAAGAAAACTTCAAGGGTATCGTTGACCTTATCAAGATGAAGGCTATCTTCTGGCACGATGAGACAATGGGTGCTGAATACGAAGTAGACGACATCCCTGCTGAATTGCAAGACGAAGCTCAAGAGTGGCACGACAAGATGGTTGAAACCGCTGCTGAATGCGACGAAGCTTTGATGGAGAAGTTCTTCGACGATCCTTCTTCTATCACTGAAGAGGAAATTGTAGCCGCTATCCGTAAGGGTACTTTGGCTATGGATATCGTTCCTATGACGCAGGGTTCTTCATTCAAGAACAAGGGTGTTCAGACATTGCTCGACTACGTATGTATGTTCTTGCCTTCTCCGCTCGATACTCCTAACATCGTAGGTACTAACCCCGAAACTGGTGAAGAGGAAGACCGCAAGCCTAGCGAAGACGAACACACTTCAGCGCTCGCATTTAAGATTGCAACTGACCCCTACGTTGGTCGTTTGACTTTCTTCCGCGTTTACTCTGGTAAGGTTGAAGCTGGTTCATACATCTACAACACTCGTTCACGCAAGAAGGAACGCGTATCTCGTTTGTTCCAGATGCACTCTAACCACCAAAACCCTGTTGAAGTTATCTCAGCTGGTGATATTGGTGCAGGTGTAGGTTTCAAGGATATTCACACTGGTGATACACTTTGCGACGAAGATGCTCCTATCGTACTCGAGTCAATGGACTTCCCCGATCCCGTTATTGGTATCGCAGTAGAGCCTAAGACTCAGAAGGACCTCGACAAGTTGTCACAAGGTTTGGCTAAGTTGGCTGAAGAAGATCCTACCTTTACTGTTAAGACTGACGAACAGAGCGGTCAGACAGTAATCTCAGGTATGGGTGAGCTCCACTTGGATATCATTATCGACCGTTTGAAGCGTGAGTTTAAGGTAGAATGTAACCAAGGTAAGCCCCAGGTTAACTATAAGGAAGCTATCACTAAGACTGTTAACCTCCGCGAGGTTTACAAGAAGCAGTCGGGTGGTCGTGGTAAGTTCGCTGATATCATTGTAAACGTTGGTCCTGTAGACGAAGACTTCAAGGAAGGTGGTTTGCAGTTTATCAACAAGGTAACTGGTGGTAACATTCCTAAGGAATTTATTCCTTCAGTACAGAAGGGCTTCGAGAACGCTATGAAGAGTGGTGTGCTCGGTGGCTTCCCCTTGGATAGCTTGAAGGTTGAGTTGCTCGATGGTTCATTCCACCCCGTTGACTCTGACCAGTTGTCATTCGAAATCGCTGCCCTCCAGGCTTACAAGAACGCTT
>OIXW01000627.1_pt1 | contig 10609 bp, 8 predicted proteins | sample 1587951 | NCBI WGS metagenome assembly OIXW01 (sample SAMN03283239) | human gut metagenome | biome: human-associated habitat; material: feces | host: Homo sapiens | place: Peru | collected 2012
GACGTTTAAAAGAATGTGGGTGGATCAATGAGGAAGTAGGAGAAAATTATCAAGTTTATACAAGTTTTGAAGACTATGCGATTAGTATTATTGAAACGTTAATGAATTTAGATGAAGACCGTGATATTGAATATTCAAGTATGGTGTATAGTATTTACTCACAGTTTAAAAACTTTGATATTGAAAACGGGCATAAAATTATTGATGCCCAATACAGTATGACAAAGAGTTTAATGACAAAATTAAAAAACTTAAATACAAATATTAAGCGTTATATTAAACGTTTAGTAAAAGATAATATGAAGAATGATTTGAATCAAATTTTAGATTCATTGTTAAGTGATTATCAGATGAAAATTGTCGATCGTGCTTTTTATAATTTGACGACAAAAGATCATCCTTTAAAATATCGAAATAGTATTATTTCTCAAATTCAAAAAATAATAGATAATTCTCAAACGACAGAAACAATTATTGGAAATATGATGCTTTCTAAAGATATTTCTTATCAAGAAGCCAGTGATTTGTTTTATAAACAAACTTCATATATTGTAGATGCTTTTGAAAGTATTCTTGATTTAATTAATGAAATCAATAGAAAGAATGAAAAGTTTGTTGCTTCAGCGACAAATCGTATTATGTTTTTAATGAACGCTAAAGAAGATATTGGTGGAAAGATCAATGACATTATTAAAGAAGGACAAAATTGTCCAGAGGCTTTTGAAAATGTGGCAACACTTTCTGTTAATAAATATCTAGATCAACATTCTCTTTATTTACCAAGAACCATTAAAAAAGTAAAGAATGTCGATTTAATCATTGATGAACCACTAGACGAAAAAGCACGTTTAGAAGCGATTGAAAAATTAAAACGTAATGAAAAATATACAAAAAAAGCAATTGAAAAAACTGTTTTAGAACAATTAAATGAAAAAGAATCTCTTTTAGGTTCTAATTACTTTGAAAGTCAAAAAGATTTATCTATGTTTATTTTAACGTGGCTTTATGGCTTTAGCCAAAATGCACGTTATCAAATTGAACCTCAAGATCAGATTATTACAAAAGAGCATTATCAATTTAGAGAGTTTATCATAAGGAGAGTTGAAAATGAATAAAAACGAATTGATGAAAAATATGTCACAAACGTATTTATTATTATCTGAAAAAAAGAAAGAAGAATTTTCACGTATTTTAAATCGTTTATTGGCAGTAAATTATTTATGTGGCGGTCGTAAAAGAGACCGAGAAGATTATTATTTTATAAGTGAAAATGAACAATTATTTAAAGATTTCCTTATGATGCTTGATTATGATTTTCATTTATATAAGGCAGATCGTGTTATCTTTATTCATAATTTGAATAATTATAATCATTTGAATCTTAATCAAATGCAAACAATTGTTTTGTTGATCCTTAGAAAACTCTATTTTCAAAAATCACAAGAGCTTCAAGATACAGAATTTATTCATATTACTTTAGGTGAACTTCATGGAGAAATAGAAGCAACGGGGATTTATAATGAACGTTTAAAAAAGACGGATTTAAAAACTGTTTATCAGTTTTTATCACGTTATAATATTTGTGAACGTATTGGAGATTTAAATGAAGATGATTCACGTCTTATTATTTATCCAACAATTAATTATATTTTACCTGTTCAAAAAATAGAAGAAATCAATCAACGTATCCAACAATTTAAGAAAGGAGATCAATATGAAAACACTAACGAAAGTGAAACTGATTAATTGGCATACTTTTTCAAATACAGAATTTGAAATCTATAAAAATGCTTTGATTACAGGAGAAAATGGAACAGGAAAATCAACAATTTTAGATGCCATTCAATATGTACTGACGGTTGGAAAATGTAAGTTTAATAAAGCGGCAAGTGATATTGGAAATCGTACTCTAGAATCTTATATTCGTTGTAAAACTGGAATTGAAGGGCATGAATATGTAAGAAATGGGGATGTGACAACATATATTGCTTTAGAATTTTTTGATGAAAAAAACAAAGATTATCAAATTATTGGAACCGTTATTGATTTACCATCTGGAGGACGTCTTAACCGTGAATTTTTTCAAATTCTCGACTGTCAAATAAATGATGTTACTTTTATTGAAGATAGAAAAGTCTTAACGAAAAAAGAATTTAAAAATACACTTACTAATAATAAACAACAAGGACTTTTTAAAGATACGATTAAAGAAGGAGAAAGACTTTTTGGAAATGCGTTAGGTGTAAAACCTAAATATTTTGATTTAGTAACAAGAGCACTTGCCTTTAAAGCAATTGATAATGTTTATCAATTCATTGTTGACTTTTTATTAAAAGAAGACTTTGTAGATATTCAAAATCTAAGAGACAGTATTAAACATTATAAAGTTCTTGAAGAAAAACTAAAAGTATCCAAAAAAGAATGTGATACTTTAGAAGAAGTTGTTCAATTTCATAACCGTTATTTAGAAAATGCTTTTCAAATTGATATTCTTGATTGTACAAAAGAAAAACTGTATGAAAAAGAATTACGTTCTTTAATTGAAAATAGTCAAAAAAGATATCAAACAATTGAAGATCAATTAAAGTTTATTCAACAAAAACTCAATCAACTTCATCAAGATGAAGAAAGTTACCAAGAAAAATATCATCAACTCGATCAATCATTAAGAGAAAATGATACTTATAATTTAAAAAATGATTTAAAAAAAGAATGTGATCGTCTTAAAAAAGAAAAAGAGGATAAACAGAAAGAATACATGGATTTACTAGATGAACTTCAACAAGAAGCGAATCTTTTAAAAGAATTACGTATACAAAAAGCATTTATTAAGGCCATTGAAAATGAAGAATATCAAACAGAAGGGCTTTCAACACATTTACGAAAAGTCGAACAAGAAATTAAGGAAAAAACAAACAAGACCAACCATCAACTTTCTTCATTACAATTAGCGATTACTCAAAATGTCAAACAATATAATGAGTATCAAGAAGAATATACTTCTTTAAAAGAAAACCAACTTTATTATCGTAAGGAAATCCAAGAATTGATTCATTTATTAAATGAACAACTTACAAAACATTTTGGAAAAGATATTGAAGTAAAACCGTTATGCGAATACATTGAAGTTAAAGATGAAAAATGGCGTAATGCATTAGAAGGTTATTTAAATAGTCAAAGATTTGATTTGATTATTGAACCAGAATATTTTGAATATGCTCTTCTTGTTTATGAAGAATATAAAAATAAAAGAGGAATCTATGGCGTAGGGATTGTTGATGTTGCCAAACTTGCTAAATATGAAAATGTTGCTTTAAAGGAAACTTTGGCAGATCAATTAGAATGTAAAAATACATATGCAAGATGGTATGTTAACATGTTACTTTCAAAAGTACATTGTGTTGATGATGTCACACAATTAAGAAATTATCCAACAGCAATTACTCCAACATGCATGCTTTATAAAAACTATACAGCAAGGGCACTTAATCCCCGTATTTACAATAAACCTTATATCGGTTTAGGGGCTATCAAGATTCAATTAAAAACAATTGAACAACAATTAGAAATATTACAACAAGAAATTAAACAACAAAAAGTAGAACTTGAAGCATTAAAAAATACACAATCTTTATTAAAAAAATCAAATGCTGATAAAATACTTTATCGTATAGATCTTCTTGATAAATATCATAATCTTGAAAAAGAATACCAAGAAGTCAATGAGCGTTATCAAAAATTAGAACTTGATGATTCTATTATTTCTTTACAAGAAGAGTGTGATGCAGTAAAGAAACAACTTGAGCAAACAAAAAAAGAAAAAGAAAATGCTTTAATGAAAAAAGGAAGTCTTGAAAATAATCTTGAGACATTTAAAGAACAACTTGAACAAACTCAAGAAAGTTATGATATTTTACATGAAAAAATCATTCAATTTGAAATGGATCATTTAGAACTTTCACAAAAAACAGATCAACAAGTGATTGATTATTTAAAACGCTTTGGAAAAGATTTTAAAGCGATGAAAAATGAAATTGATTATCAAAAATCACTTTATCAAAATAAAGTACGTCAAGTAGAATCAAAAATTGAAATGAAGATGAAAGACTATAATGATGAATACAATATAGGCTTTGAAAATTCTTTAAAAGATATTGAAAGTTATAAACAAAGATATCATCAATTGAAAGATATGGATATTCTTTCTAAAGAAGAAAAAACAAGACAAGCCAAATTAAAATGCGAAGAATCATTTAAAACATCTTTTATTTCAGGATTAAATGAAAAGATTGAAAATGCGAAAAAAGATATCTATGAATTAAATAAAGGCTTAGCACAAAGAGATTTTAATGGGGAAACTTATGAATTCTGTGTTTCACCAACCTCAAGAGATGATTTTAAAGAATACTATAAGATCATTCTATCTGGAAAAGAATATATGGCAAATAACCTTTTATCAGAAACATTAAATGAAAGTCAAAGAAGAATTATGGATGAATTGTTTATTAAACTTTCATCGGTAGAAAATGATCAAGAAACAGAAAAGATGTTACTTGAATATACAGACTATCGTAATTATTTAGATTATGATATCAAAATTAAATATGATAGTGGAGATTATGCTTATTTTTCAAAAGTCAATAAAGAAAAATCAGGTGGGGAAACACAAACACCATTCTATGTGATTATGGCAGCAAGTTTTGAACAGGTTGTACGTAATCGAAATCAAAATGAAGACTTTGGTTGTGTTGTTATTTTTGATGAAGCTTTTAATAACATGGACGAACAAAGAATTCAAGAAATGATTAAGTTCTATAATGAACGTGAAATACAAACATTTATTGCGGTACCACCTTCAAGAGCAAGTACAATTATTCCTTATGTCAATACAAGATTGCTTGTTATTAAACAAAATCAGCATTCATTTGTCGAAGGTTTCAAAGATGAAGAATTATAGAAAAGAAATTTTAGAAAATTTTATTGAACGTTATGAAAGTAGTGACTATGGAAAAGGCGTATCATCAAGTCCAAGAAGGATTACTTTTAATCTTAATAAAAAATATCCAGATTATGGTGGAAGTCGTTTTTATGAATTGACAGAGGAAATTGAAAAAGTTGCTTTTCAATTATATGAAGAAGGGCTTGTTAAATTTCCAAATGATAGTATTTATGGTAAAAGAAAGCTCGAATTTGTTAATAATGAAAAAAATATAGAAAAGATTTATCATGAGTTACAAAGAAAATCTTTAAAAGAGAAAAAAGAAAAATATTTGTTGTATTTAGAAAAATATGATGATTCTTTTCTTACTGAATTTTATAATGTTATAAAGAAAAAGGTTCAAAATAACAAAGGGTTATCACCTTATTTAAAAACAGATGATGTTGAAGATTTAGAAAATGTTATGAAAATACTGCAAGGAATGAAAAATCAAGAAGAAGAAATTTCTTTTAGAAAGTTTTCTGAAAAAGTATTAGGGGATACTAAGAAATTAGAAAAATATAAAAATAAAATTTATCATATTATTAAAGATTTTTATGATGATTCGATAGAAAATGTAGATGATGCTTTTGAACTTTTCTATATTCGTAAAAATCCTGCGTATGTTTATTTAAAAGGAAATGCTATTTTCCAAATAAATAATCAAGTTGTTGATTTAAATGAGATGAATCATTATTTCGTTTTACCAAGTAGTTGTATTAAAGATTTAAAAATAAAAAGAATGAATGCAAAACAGGTAATGACAATTGAAAATTTGACATCTTTTCACGATGTATCTTTAAAGGACACTTTCTTTATTTTTACAAATGGTTTTCATAATCATGCAATTGAAGCATTTTTAAAATGTCTTTATGATTTTTTAGGAGAAAAAGTTTTATATTTTCATTTTGGTGATATTGATGCAGGTGGATTTCATATATATGAATCTTTAATAAAGAAAACACAGATCCCTTTTCAAACATATAAAATGAATGTTGATATGTTAAAGAAATATAAAACCTATACAAAACCTTTAACTGAAAATGATCGAAAAAGATTACTTTTAATTGAAGAAAGCCATCAAGAAGTTATTGATTATATGCTGAAACATAATGTTAAATTAGAACAAGAAATCATAGGAGAAGACGATGAAAGAAAAGACACTTACACGTATTAGAAAATTTACAGAGGATCGCAATTGGGATCAATTTCATTCCCCAGCAAATCTTGCAAAATCGATTTCTATTGAAGCAAGTGAACTTTTGGAATGTTTTCAATGGGATGAAGAAAATTTTGATTTACAACATGTTAAAGAAGAACTAGCAGATGTCATTATTTATAGTCAAGATTTATTGGATAAGTTGAATTTAGATGTTGATGAAATTGTAGATATGAAAATGGCAATGAATGAAAAGAAATATCCTGTTGAAAAATGTAAAAGTAAATAATTCTTTGCGATAAAAAAGCGGTTGAAATATCCGCTTTTGCATTTTTATAAAGGAATTTGCAAAAAAAATCATTTCAGTGTATAATTTTACAGTCACTAAGGAGGAAATTTATAATGGGAGACGCTATCAAACTTATTGGGATAGTTATTGTTATCATTGGTTTTGCTTTAAAATTTGATACATTAGCTACCGTAGTTGTTGCAGGTATCGTTACTGGTTTAGTTGGTGGAATGTCTATTATGGATATTTTATCAACACTTGGATCTGCTTTCCTTACAAACCGTACTGCAACATTATTTATTTTAACATTACCAGTTATTGGTCTATGTGAACGTATGGGACTTCGAGATAAAGCCGTTGATTTTATCAGTGGTATTAAAAGTGCGACAACAGGTCGTTTATTATCTATTTGGCAAACCATTCGTACAATTGCCTCAGCATTTTCATTACGTATTGGAGGACATCCACAATTTATCCGTCCTTTAATCAACCCAATGGCACAAGCATGTGCAATTGCTAAATATGGAGAAGTTGATGAAAAAACTGAAGATGAAATTAAAGGGATGGCTGCTGGAACAGAAAACTATGGGAACTTCTTTGCTCAAAACTGTTTTATGGGTTCATCAGGAACTTTATTAATTGTTTCGACTTTAAATGAAATCTTCAAATCACACAATATTGCTCAAGAAGTAACAGCCAATCAAATTGCTTTAAATTCAATTCCAATTGCGGTTATTTCAGTAATTGTAGGTGTTGGTTATGCATTATGGTATGACCGCAAATTAAAGAAACGTTTTAGTAAAAAGCAAGGAGGAGAAAAATAGTATGTTAGAAATAGATTGGAATGCAAGTACAATTTTAGCAGAAGTTTTCTATTGTATTATTGGACTTATTTTTGCTTTTACTGGAGTCAATGCTTTAAAAAATAAAGAAGTTGAAAAAAGAACAACTACAGCAATATTCTGGTTTATTTTAGCTGTTACATTTATTGCTGGACCTCATATTCCTACATGGATTACAGGAGCATGTATTATTGTTTTAGCTATCTTAACTGCTTTTGGTTTAGTACAACCAGCAGCAAGACATATTCCTACTGCTCAAGAAACAAGAGAAAATGCAGATAAATATGGATATAAATCATTTATTCCACCTGTTGTTTTAGCTTTATCAGCAGTAGTAGTTGCAACATTCTTTACAAATTTAGGAGCAAACAATGCCATCGGTATTAGTGCTATTATTGGTTTAATTGTTGCTTACTTTATTTTCAAACCTAAATTTTCTTTACCATTTAAAGATGGTATTCGTTTAACAGATAACGTAGGAACAACAGGTATCTTACCACAAGTTTTAGCAGCTTTAGGTTCATTATTTACAGCTGCTGGAGTAGGTGCTGTTATTGCTGCAGGAGTAGGTGCTATTATTCCTGAAGGAAATCATTTTATTGCCGTTGCTGTTTATTGTATTGGTATGGCTTTATTTACAATGATTATGGGTAATGGTTTTGCTGCTTTTGCGGTTATTACAGTGGGTATTGGGTATCCATTCTTAATCGCTCAAGGTGCTAATCCAGTTGTTGTTGGTGCTTTAGGTTTAACTGCAGGATATTGTGGTACATTAATGACACCAATGGCTGCAAACTTCAATATTATGCCAGCGGCTTTATTGGAAACTAAGAGTAAATATGCTATAATAATTTCACAATTACCAGTTGCGTTAATTATGTTAGCAATACATATCGTTTTAATGTATGTATTAGCTTTCTAGGAGGAAATGAAATGAAATTATTATTAACAGCATTTGATCCTTTTGGAGGAGAAAAAATTAATCCAGCTTTAGAAGCTGTCAAACGTGTTCAAGATAAAATTGGTGATCTTGAAATCGTTAAATTAGAAGTACCAACTGTTTTCTATAAATCAATTGATACAGTTGCAAATGCTATTGAAAAAGAACATCCTGATGTTGTTTTATGCATTGGACAAGCAGGTGGAAGATTTGACCTAACACCAGAAAGAGTTGCTATCAATATTAATGATGCACGTATTCCTGATAATGAAGGAAATCAACCATTAAGTGGGCCAATCTTTGAAGATGGAGAAAACGCTTATTTTTCACCTTTACCAATCAAAGCAATGGTTGCCGCTATTCGTGCAGCAGATATTCCAGCAAGTGTTTCAAATACAGCAGGAACTTATGTATGCAACCATTTAATGTATGGTGTTCTTTATACAATTGCTAAAAAATACCCATCAATGCGTGGTGGATTTATGCATGTACCATTTATTACAAGCCAAGTTGCTAATCGTCCAACAAATGCACCAAGTTTATCACTTGATACAATTGTTAAGGGAATTGAAGCTGCTTGTAAAGCAATTGCTGAAAATCCAGAAGATATTGTCGCGGTTGAAGGACATACACATTAGTTATCAAAAACTAGAGTTAGAAATAATTCTAGTTTTTTTATTTTGTCTAAAATATTTTGTTGAAATTTGTAGGTTAATCTATTAAATTATTAATAGGGTTATTCTCGTTTAAGAGTAACGGAGGGCTTATGATAGATTTATATCAAAGAAAAATAGATTATATGCGTATTTCTATTACAGATCGTTGTCATTTTCAATGTACTTATTGTAAAAATGATCATCCACAAAAATTAAAACATCAAGATATTTTATCTTATGAACACTTATTAATCATTGTTGATCAAGCTATCCAATTAGGAATTAATAAATTTAAAATTACAGGTGGGGAACCAACAATAAGAAAAGATTATCTTTTCTTTATTAAAGAATTAAAAAAACGGAATGTTCAAGTTACTTTAACAACTAATGGCTCTTTATTTACAAAAAAAGATTTAGATAACTTAAAAGAAATAGGCATAGATGGTATTAATTTTTCAATAGATACACTAGATTCAAGAGAATATTTTTTATTGACGCAACAAGATTGTTTAGAAACAGTTTTAAATAATTTGTTTTACGCTTATAAGCTACAAATCCCTGTAAAAATAAATTGTGTTGTAGATGATACTTTTACATTGAATCGTTTGGAAAAGATGCTGATGATTATTAAAGATAAAAAAATCGCAGTACGTTTTATTGAACTCATGCCTTTAAATAAAGAACAACGAAATCAAAAAATAAGAGATGTTATCAATTATTTAAAAAAATATTCAATTCAAGAATGTCTAGATAAATTAGGAAATGGTCCAGCACATTATTATACAATAGAAGGTTATGTTGGTTATGTTGGCTTTATTGAAGCACTTCATCATAAGTTTTGTCATCAATGTAATCGTCTTCGTTTAACAAGTACAGGAAAGATCAAGCCATGTTTGTTCTATGAAGAAATGTATGATTTAAAGCCGTATCTTAATAATGAAGAACAATTACGTTTACATCTTGAAAAAGCAATTGAATTAAAGCCAAAAGAGCATCATTTTGAAGAAGATGTTTCTTATACAAGAATGAATGAAATAGGAGGATAATATGGATTTTACACACTTTGATGAAAATGGAAATGCTATTATGGTAGATGTGTCTTCAAAAGACACCACTCAAAGAAGTGCTCTTGCTTATGGTGAAATTTATGTTGGCAAAGAAATACTTGAGAAAATTGAAAAACATCAAATGAAAAAAGGTGATGTTCTTTCAGTGGCAAGAATTGCTGGAATTATGGCAGTGAAGAGAACCAGTGATATTATTCCTTTATGTCATCCTTTACTTTTAAGCAAGATTACAGTGGATTTTAATATCAATCATGAAAAAGAAGTGATTGAAACTTATTGTCAGGTTTCCTGTTTAGGTAAAACAGGTGTTGAAATGGAAGCACTTCATGGTGTGAGTGCAACCTTACTTACGATTTATGATATGTCGAAGGCTGTTAGTAAAAAAATGGAAATTAGAAATATTCATTTAGTTAGTAAAAGTGGCGGAAAGAGTGGTGATTTTAAATGGCAGGACAAGTAAAAGCAATCTGTTTAAGCAAAAAAAAGGGCACAGCAAAAATACCTGTTGAAAAAATTGAAGTTATTGAAAATCATGGTTTTAAAAATGATGCTCATGCGGGTTCTTGGCATCGCCAAGTTTCCCTGTTATCTTATGAAACAAGAGAAGCATTTAAACAAATGGGCTCTACTGTTGAAGATGGTGCTTTTGGCGAAAATTTACTTATTTCAGGAATTGAT
>OIXW01000633.1_pt1 | contig 10561 bp, 7 predicted proteins | sample 1587951 | NCBI WGS metagenome assembly OIXW01 (sample SAMN03283239) | human gut metagenome | biome: human-associated habitat; material: feces | host: Homo sapiens | place: Peru | collected 2012
GATTATAAAACCCGAACAAAAAAGGTTTGGCACGCGGATTTCGCAGATACAACAACAGGGGGGTGCGTCACAGACTTATGACACACCCTCCTTTTTAACGATTTGTTTCCTTCAGTGATGAGTTTTCCTGTATTTATCGAAAAAAGGATTTTGAGAGAATATTCGGGTGTAAAGTTTCTTTCTTGTCAGTCACCATATAATCAAGGGTCTATACGCCACCTTTTCATCGTGGCATATAGACCCTTGTCTTTTAGAATCTCAAAATGTATTCGTCACCATCTTTAAAGGCATTGGTCCCTTCGAGGTAGCGACGTGTCTCCTCGAAGTCCTCACCTATGATGTTGGCACTAAACTGCCGAACTCTTGATATAGCCTTGATGATTACGCTTGGGTCGCTTTTTCTAGTCAAGCGTCTCAATCCATTTAGGTAATCCTCACGAAAGACTGTAGGGATGATAATCTTTGATTGGTCTGCATGGACAAGTTCTGCATTCATCATGATTCTTGAGATACGACCGTTACCATCATTGAAAGGATGCACCTCGCTAATCATGAATAGGATAAATAGAGCCTTGGCGAAAGGGGACTCCAGGGCTTTGTAGAAGTCGAATCCCTTTATCAATGTCCCCCTTACAAGAGTGCAGTCTACAAAATGCGAATCACCGGCATGGTTGTTTTGCGTCTTGAACATTCCTGGGTTTCTGTCTGGTCTAGCTGCCATCATAATTCTATGACGGTCTTGAAGAATCTCAACCAGTTCGTCGGCGGTACTTGGCGTTCGTCTCATCTCCCGTCTGCTTGCTACGATTTGGAATGTTCCAAGAACATCATGTGAGTCTGCATTTCTTGCTGGCATTGGTTGACCTGTCTCTATGATGCGATAAGCATCTTCTATCTCAAACTCTGTTCCTTCGATATAGTTAGAGAAGTAGCTCTCGAAAAATGCAAAGTTTCTAAATGATGCGGTAGAAACATTCTGCTCGTCCATGCTTGGAAAAGGTTCATTATGAAGCGCCTTGAACAATGTTTCAAACAACTTGACACGTTCTTGATCAAATGGCACACCTTGTGCTCTGGCTAAAGCACTGCCAGAGGAAAGTATTCCTGAAGGTTTGGTAGAAAGCAAGGCTCCAATAATAGAATTGAGAGTTTCAAACTCTTCTGTCATATTCAGCTGTTTGGCAATCTCCTTAGCCTTGTCACGGAAGCCGTTGATGCCTTCTTCTCCATTAACTACCAACATTTTTTCCAGGTTCTCCTCGATATACGTCCTTGGCAAACATTTGGAAACATTGCCACGAGTCCTGCCTTTTTGGAGGTTTTCAAGCATGCGTCTTTCTGTGCTTGATATATACAAGTTCTCAATGAAAGGCATATCATGGGCTGTACCCATTGGACCTTTCATTAAGTGAACTTTAATACCTGGCAATTCTATGTTTTTGGTGTATTTGTATGTCAAGAAGATATCACCATCAGATGTTGGTTTAAGTTCAAATGCAGAGCGATGGCTGATAACAGCATGAGGATAGAGTTGTCCTAAAATATAGAACACATTTCTTCTGATGATGTCCTCAGGTGCATCATCCATGTTACTTGTATAGATCCTTGTAGCAATCTTTCTCAGTTTTCCACTTTTCACTTGATTGCTACTGCGGATGTCAGCAGTACCTACCACTACTTCCAGAATATTATGGATTGTATTATTTTGTGCCATATTCTTCTATTAAACGTTTATTTTTCTGCAAAGATAGCTATATTTTTCGATTAAGAAGTATTTTTGTGCCATATTTTTCGATTAAGAAGATATTTTAAGTAATATTATCCATCGAACAGGCACCAGAACACGATGAAGGGGCTATACGCCATCTTTTCATCGTGGCCTATAGACCCTCAACACTCAACATTCACCACTCACCATTCACCATTCACCACCCATTTCCATGCAGGTCTTATTAAAGAGGTGCACCAGCAGTAACCTATGATAAGGAATTTTATAAAGGATTAACGACAATGTGCTGTGCACATCTACCGTGAATTTTCTCAAAAAGTAGAAGGCTAGAGGGCAAGGGTGCTTGCTCTCTAGCTTAAACTAAAAAACTTTTACTTTTTGATATTTTAAATGTAACAAAAAAATAAAAAAGTTAATATTACTATCGAATATTCGGATTTCTATATAAGAATAAATTTTGGCTGATAGCAATATTATTACGAACTTCGTATCGTAATAATATTGTAATATGGCTAATCAACAAAAGAATACAGGCAATAAGAGAAGAAAATATAGACTTCTTCTGAAGGGTGAGGTTGTCAAAGAGTTGAGTGGTTTTCTCGACACTTTGATAGCTGTTGGTATCCTGAAATATTCAGAGGCAAAGGCTGACTTTGGTATGGATTATGTGACCATCAGAAATGTGCAACAGAAGGAGGATGCCACATCTGCTGCCACACTGGATAAACTTGTGTGGATGGTGGCTTATTATATAGAAGTGTATAGAAGAAAAGTGGAAGCTGAGCCTGAGAACTTGGAGAAAAAGCAAAAGCTTCATGACATTTTAGACCTAGAAAAGGATTTTGAGAGAATATTCGGGTGTAAGGCTCTGTATGTTCTTAACCTAGCTAAAGATGGGATAGACTTGCGCCAAATAGTGAAGGAATAGTAGCTGATTTGGTGTAACTACCTATAATTATATAATGTAAAGCTAATAAATTTCCAACACCCTTATGAAGATTCATATCAGAATGGGCGAAGATCATTTGCCTTAAAAACTACCATATGCAACAAGGTTGTGTACGGACACCGTTTGCTAGAAGTCCTTTCCCCAACGATAGGTAAACGTGACTTGTTCTTATCATTAACATTCTAACAAGAAAAGGAAAATGTCGTTAGAAGAAGTTTTTGCCCAGGCAATTCTGACTGGTGGAGTAACCATACTGAATTGCTCTGTTGTCATTGGTAGCAATGCGCAGGTGAGTGATTTTTTGCAGAATACAGCTGCTAGTACCCAAAATCTTAAAGTAGACCAGGAAATCAAGGTGGACCCCAGACTCAAGACTGAGAAGGCTGCCCTGATATGGAAAACACTGACAGAACATAAGTATATTCATACTGAGGGCTCTTGGTATGTATGGGATCGTACGCAGGCTGAGTATGGATATATGGTGTATATCGTATCCGATATTCTGGGAGTGAAGCACCCTGCTAACAATACTATCATGTGGAAACCTTTTCATGCCCTATTCTTGAATGCTTCGCATATCGAAGGTGTGGCTAAAGCATCGGTGAGCAATAACATATCACAGTTTAGTAATTATAATGCCTGGTGTAATGAGGCAAAAAATATTCGAAGAATTTTATTGGAATATACCTCTTGATTTTCAGATACTTATAGCTGATATAATCGTATAATATTATATAACTGTTATAAAGATAACATTTTACTTCTTAGTACCTTTGCCCCCGTAATCAGATGCACAGTGCGTCTGGTTGCGGGGACTTTGCGTATTGCGGGTTCTCAATCTTTTAATACATTTACAAAGTTATGAAGAAAGCAACTAGCAAGAAACTGCTCAATGCAGTAAAGGTGGACGGTGCAGTGATCACCGAGGAGAATGGTAACGTATCAGTGCGCAAGGCGCCATGGAACGAGACGGAGGTAATCAGTGACAAGCCGCAGGTGATCAGGGGCAGGATGATATTCTCGGGTGGCGAGAATGGGCGAGGCGACTGGGTGGACTTCAAGCCTTATGTGCAGGGCAAGCGAGAGAAGCCCTTCACGGAGATTCTCAAGACCAAGCACGGGGTGGTGCGCACTAGCAAGCGAACCGTGCAGGTGAACTATGCCTTCTCCAAGGACATGAGCAAGGCGGAGATTCTGCGCTGCCTCAAGGGTGAGCACCAGGAGATGGTGAAGGCTATCAAGCCCTTCAAGGAAAATGTGGAGTGGGAGGACTATAAGGAGTAATAGATAATGTATAATTAATAATGTATAATTAAGCATGAACCACTTTATTGCAATGAATCCTCAGCGTGGGGGCAATAAGGGCAGCGCTAGCTGCCTGCCCCTGGCTGAATATGACAAGCTGATAGCTCAGCCTTGGCTCCACGATATGGTGGAGCAGATACGTGGGGGCAATGACAAGCTGAAGGGGCTGATGCCCTTCCGCTGCGCCCACTACAGCCGATTCCTCAAGAATCACCGCTCGCAGAAGGATGCTGACCCTACGAGCTTCCTCTTCCAGACCACCATCGACATCGATGATAAGGAACTGGTGGGTATCGCCATCGAAATGGCAAGGCAGCTGAATTGCAGCGACTCCATCTGGAATGGAATGCTACTGCATCTGGAATACTCGGCGAGAAAGAAGCTGCATATCGACATCCGAATGCCGATAGGTATGACTATCGAGGAGACGCAGAGAGCGTATTGTAAGGCACTTGGCGTGCCCTGCGATGAGAGTTGCTTCACCCCAGAGAGAATCCTCTTTATCACGGATCAGGATTCGGAGATCTATCGCTCCAAGGACTGGTATGCCGTGCTTCCTGCCGATGAGCTGAAGGCTCGCAGAGAGGCTTATCTGAAGCGTGGTCTCACCATCGACGGCAGAGGCAAGGCTAACCAGCCTGCCCAACCATTCAACATTCAACACTCAACATTCAACACTCAACAAAATATTCCTGACGGATTACCAACCTCTGGTACCGCCAGCGAGAAGAGCCTGATAGCCTTCGACCTCTTCGCGGAGTCGGCAGGACTGAAGAATGTGAATATCGATACCGAGGGCTCTCGCCACTCCTCATTGCTAGCCATCATGAGCGCAGGAGCGAGCAGGGTGATGAGTGAGGAAGAACTGAGAAGAGTAGTGGCAGTGAAGATGCCTAGCTTCGCCCAAGAGCGTGACTGCCGGCAGCTGATCCATGACTTCTATGAGAAATATGGAGACAGTTCGAAGCCATTCTCTAGAGATGTGATCCGCATCAATGCGCAGGCGGAGAAGCAAGCGAAAGAAGTGAAGAGTGAAGAACGAAGAGTGAAGAATTCAATAGCTGATGCTAATCATAAAGTTCAAAGTTCAAATCTCATAGTTCAAAGTACCGATGAGGATTATCCTGACCCGCCCGAGATGCCGAAGAAGCTGCCTAAGCTCGTGGAGCTCCTCGTGTCTCAGACACCGGATGTCTATAAGCCTGCCGTAGCCCATGCCATCTTTCCTCCGCTAGCCACCCACCTCTGCCGCACCTATTTTAATTACATCGACAATGTGGAGCATGAGGCTACGCTAATGTGTTGTCTCTTAGCTGGTACGGGCGCAGGAAAGAACTGCGTGCAGATGCCTATCAACCTGATTATGGAAGACATCAGAAAACGAGACAAAGATAACCTGAAACGAGAGAAGGAGTGGAAGGATGAGGTGACAAGAAAAGGTGCTAACAAGGATAAGCGTAAGCGACCTGAAAACCTCGTGATCCAGGAGATAGACGCCGATATGACCAACCCTGCCTTCGTGATGCGTACCGCCGAGGCGCAGGAGCATTTCCTCTATACTGCTCTCAACGAGATAGACCAGTTTGATAACCTAAGGGGCATTGGCAACCAGCAGTTTCGTATCATGTGCCTCGCCTTCGACCCTGGTAATCAATATGGACAAACCCGAGTGGGCACGCAGAGTGTTACGGAGCGAGTAACCATCCGATTTAACTGGAATGCCTCGACCACCATCAACAAGGGTATCCGATATTTCTCCAAGGTATTGACCGATGGTCCTATCTCCAGAATCAACTTCTGTACTATCCCAGAGCGTGAGATAGGAGCCGAGATGCCTGTCTATGGCACATACGATGACACATTCAGAGAGAACTTAAAACCCTATATCGAGCATCTTAACATGGCTTCTGGTACTATCAATTGCCCTGAGGCTTTCGCCTTGGCACAGAAGCTGAAAGAGGAGAATGCCGACTTTGCCCGTATGAGCCAAGACAGGGTTTACGAGAACCTCTCGTTCAGAGCCAATGTCATTGCCTATCTGAAGGCTTGCGTGCTCTATGTGGCGAATGGTTGCCAATGGGAATCCGAGATAGAGGAGTTTGTGCGCTGGAGCGAGCAGTATGACCTGTACTGCAAGATGAGATTCTTCCGAGATGCTATCGTGAAGTCGGAGCAGGAGGGAGTGAAGTCGAGCAAAAGAGGGCCTTCCAATATGCTGCAACTTCTGCCAAATGAGTTCTCTTATCAGCAGGCTGAGCAGTTGAGAAGCGACTTGGGGCTGGATACCAAGGGCACCCGACGGATGATAGCCACCTGGGTGTTCAGAAAGTATATCGTGAAAGTGGAGGCAGGCGAACTTTATCGCAAGCTATGTTTTCTAAAAAAAGAATCTAAATAGAAACAATTATGGAAATCGTACTAAAAAGAATAGCTAAGCAGAATACTTACACCATAGGGCGTATGTATATCCTGAAAGACGAGGAGGTGGAGCGCAAGGTGAACTATACGCTCAATAAGGACCAGAAGCGCAGCTTCTGCCATGTGGTAGATGTGGGCAAGCTGGACGGGGAGCACTACTTCTGCGATACCCTGGAGCCTACGTGGCGCAACCTGCTGGGCATCACCCTGTTGCCCCAAGAGGAGAATGTGCGCCTGGGGCGAGTGTCGGAGAAGAAGGCGCAGAAGATGAAGGGTAAGACTGCCATACCCGAGGGCACTTATCCGCTGCTCATCACCAAGTCGCCGAGATTCAAGCAGTGGCTGCCCCTGCTGCAGGGCGTTCCTGGCTTTGAGGGCATCCGCATCCATGCCGGTAACTACCCCGATGATACGCAGGGCTGCATCCTGCCGGGCGAAAACAAGCTCCGAGGCATGGTGGTAAACTCCCGCATCTGGCTGCATCGCCTCGTCAATGCCATCACGGCGGCGAGAGACCGAGGCGAGAGCATCTGGATCACCATCATCTAGTAGCCGAAGTTCTCCGAGCGGCGGCATTGCCTCTAATGCAGCCCACGCTCGGAGAGCGAGGGCTGCTACCTATGTGTGTCGTATAATTTGTTCATTGTTTCTATTCAGTTGGTATGCTTTTGTTTTTATTGCTCATTGGCTTCATCACATGCTACCATCTCAGCTCCTCGATATATCACAACGAGTTTATGGAGCGTGGTGGTCTTGACGGACTCCCTCACGATGTCGCTATCGGCATATCGGCATATTTGCGCTGAGGCATCCTTGAAAAGTTGCTTCACCTGCTCATCGGTGGTGCTGGACTTGCAATATTTCAATTCGATGATGTACGAGTCTACCATGTCCTTATAGATGTCACATAACGGACAAAGGAAGATGTCGGCATAACCACCATCATTATCCAACTCTGAGATAGGACGGTAGAAGCGATTCTGGGATGTCATTGCCAGGGTAAAGCCATGCACGAATGCCTCTCCCTTCTGCTTGTCTCGCTGAGAAGAATAACGCTTCAAACTGTCTGCGATAAAGTCAAAGTATGCTTTGTAGTCGCCATGATAAGCCAATCGACTCTCCAATTTGCCTTTTCCGTAGGTGTCGTATGTCAAGTCGTTTTCCTCGTATGTGTTTAGTAGATAAGTATACATCTGGTCTCGCACCACTTCATTAGGAATGATAAACTTAGTGTCACCATCACTGGTTCCGTCTATCGTTAACATACCGAAATAGAAAAGCAGGCTTACAAAATTATCTGGGTCATTGATGCGCTCAGCAGGGAAGTGCTCCACCAACTTGCCTGTTACATATCCCTTGGTTACCAACTGCTGGATGATGCTGGCATCATGGGCAAACTCCTTGTCATGACGGATGAGCATGCGTATCTTGTCATAGTCGATACGGATGTTACTTTCTATCATGGAATCAGGAATGTCATAATCATTGTGGATGTAGTTGTCCAAGAAATTGAGTACCATCACAGAATTATACATTGTGGTCTTGCCATATCTTTTGATAGAAAAGCAATAATTGTCATACCAAGGTTTCATCTCTTTAATGAGTTCATCTACAGTATGATTGAAAGGCAGTACGCTGGAATAATACTCCAACATCTCACGCACTTCCTCTTCCGTGAATCCTGTCATCTCATTAAACTGAGGATGTAATGAATAGTTGGTTCCGATGTTAAAACCACTTGTCAGGTCATCCATCGTAACAGGACTGACACCCGTCACGAAGATACGCCCCAAGCTTGTGACTGATGCACCCTTGATGGTATCAAAGAACTTACGCAGATACCCCTCACCATGTGTTTGCTGACGATAGTTGCCTTCATGCGCTTGGTTGGCAAGTATCTGATTGGTGAAATGATCATATTCATCAATGAAGAGGTAAATCTTCTGATTGGTCTTTTGGCATTGTCCGTCAAGATAGCTCAACTGTGAAACTGCATCTTTCTGTTGATTTAAGCCTTCCTTAGTACCTTCGGGCAATAGGTGAGAGTAAAGATCTACGAAAAGGTTGAAACGGATACTGCAATAATTGTCCATGCCCTGCTGATAATCGTCCAAACCGCCAACTATTTGGGCAAAGTTAAGATGAAGAACCAAATACTGGTTGCGCTCAGGCGTAGGGTTTTGTCCAATATACAGTTTGCCAAAAATGTCCTCGAAGGCATCTTTCTTATTGACATCATAGTAATTTTCGAGCATGGAGAGGGTAAGGGTCTTGCCAAAACGGCGAGGCCTAATGTAGAAGAAGTATTTGTTAGCCTCTTCTATATCCTCGATAAAAGGTGTTTTGTCAACATAGTAACAATCATCTTTTATCACATCCTCAAAGTTTTGCATACCGTATGGTATGCGCTTGCGATAGATTCGCTTTCTTCTTTCTTTTACTACCATAGCTCTATGATTATTAATAAGATGCTGCAAAGGTACTATTTTTATTTGACAAAGCCAACGATGAGAGGATTTTTTTTCAACGTTTTGTTTTAACTTTTTCAGTTTCTCGGAGTCTAAGGAGTGTAAGCTGGCAGGCTATGCTACATTGACGGGTTCATACATCTTCTTATCATCGTTTGATACCTCTCACGGCCTGGCTCTCTAACGGATTCTCCGGCCAGAAATGCTTAGGGTATCGGCGCTTCAGTTCCTTGCGGACTTCGAAATAAGTGCCTTGCCAAAAACTTGCGAGATCCTGAGTAAGCTGAACGGGCTTGAAACCGGGAGATAACAACTCAAGCAGAAGAGGCTGTCTGCCAGCATCGACAGTGGGTGTTGATGTCATTCCGAAACACTCCTGAAGCCGCACACTCAGAACCGGGGCTTCGGCCCCCTGGCGGTAATCGATGCGGATATTGCTGCCCGATGGCACACGGATGTGAGTGGGAGCAAGGCGGTCTATCTCCTGCTGAAGCTCATAAGGAAGGATGTTCCATAAGATTTCGCACAGGTTGAGTTTCTTCAGCTCAGTAACAGAAGTCTTCATCTTACCACCTTCTTCGAGATAGAATGGGAGCCACGCTCGGGCTGTTGTCAGAAGATGCTCCGTTGAAAGGTCGGGAATCTCCAGTTCCGGATGCCATTCAGCTACTTGCGCCACGCGCTGTTGCAGACGATGAACCGATTCGTTCCAATCGAACATGCTGAGTCCGTCTTTTCTGGCAGCTTCGCAGATAATGTCTGAAACTGTCTCTCGGTTGGCATTTTGTATCGGCTTGCTGTCTATGACGAGTGCTCCTATCCGTGTTTCCTGCTGCATCTTTACTGCCAGTGCTTTGCTGTCCCATGAAATATTCTCGCAGGTTTGTGCCGGCAAGTTCTTCCAGTTGACGGGGGCTGAGAGAAATACCCTTCCTTTCCGTCCCTGCCCAGAATTGGATGATGAGGTTGAAGCGAGGTTGAGTGATGCGATGGCAAGCCATTCGTTTGCTGCCATGCTGTCGCACGGGTCGATGAAAATCGTGTTGCCATTCGACATCTTGAAGTTGCCCGCATGGTCGGTGGCATGGGCGATGCGCTCAGGGTAGGCTAGGGCGATGAGATGGCCCACTTCCTCAGCATCAATTGGTTCGTTGTCTTCCTTGATGCGCAGCATCTTCCTGTATTCCTGGGCAATCTGAGCGATACGGTTCCAGCGCCCCAGATTCTTCTTGCAGCGTGCGGAACGGAGGATAGAAAGGCGGAGCGTCATGTCTGAATCCTCATTTTCGCTCATCGGATCTTTCTCTTCCAGCAGAGCAGCAATGTCGCAGGCAAGGGCTTGGCTCGCCGGAGAATCGCTGCTGATCATCATCTTGGCAATGCGCGGATGACAAGGAAGTTGAGCCATTCTGCTGCCTTCTGCGGTGATGCTGCCACTGAGAGCGTGAGTATCATGATCAGGAGTGAGGGCGTTGAGCGACAAAAGAAGTTGCTGTGCCAATACGAGGTTGCCCTTGGGAGGAAGGGTGAGCCAAGGCAGCAGTTCCGGTTTGTTTTCGCCGAAAGCTGCAATGTCGAGAACCATGGAAGAGAGATCTGCATCCAGTATTTCGGGCAGCCGCTGTTCAGGCATCAGGTGTTCAGAGGTCTGTGTCCAAAGCCGGTAACATACGCCTGATGTGATTCTGCCAG
>OIXW01000634.1_pt1 | contig 10555 bp, 7 predicted proteins | sample 1587951 | NCBI WGS metagenome assembly OIXW01 (sample SAMN03283239) | human gut metagenome | biome: human-associated habitat; material: feces | host: Homo sapiens | place: Peru | collected 2012
TCTGAGGGTCGCCATTTACGTTGTGACGAAGCTCTACCTCGTATGGATTCTCTGGATTTACTCCTGTTACGAGATTGATGTAATGAGGCTTCTGACCTCCCCAGAGAGCACGGAAGCGGAGGGTGAGATAGCCATCCTCGGCTACGGTTACCCAGTCGCGAACGATATCTACCTGGTTGTTGCCATACTTCTCGCTGTTTGCTTCGTCGGACCCCATGGATGGCACTGGCTTCTTGGTCAGAATGCTGTCTATCCAGTTTACATGAACCACCTGGTTGTACTTGTCGCTCTTCTCATTGGTGACGGAGTAGTTGACGAGTGCACGCACCTCTTTGTCGCCGAATGGCTTGTTGAGGTTCTTGGCGAGCAGCGTGGTGTTGTCGTCGAGCTGCAAATAGCAGGCATCGCCATTCTGTTTTACTGTTACCAATGCGTTTGGTAAAATACGATCCCAATCGGTGTCATCGTCGTTGTTGCACGATTGGAAGGTGAGGGCTGACAGGAGCAGTGCCACTGCCAGCCACGCCTTCTTGAACTCTATTTTTCTCATACTTATTCTTTTTCCTTTCTTGTTTATTTTTTCACTATTATCTATTAGAACTAGAGTACACGTGTTGATTCTCTCTTTAGATGTTCTGTCTGTAAAATAACGAAAGAAGGAAAAACTTGCGTGAGATTTAGCAAAAGAAAGTTAAAACGAAAGAGGGGGGATTATTGACTTGCTGAATAAATGGAATAATCTGGCTTGATGGATAAAAAAATGGGGATTTATTTTGTAGTGTCTCCGTTTTGCAGTACCTTTGCAGCAAGATGTAGCAATCTGTAATAAACCAGATGCTGCTATCTATAATAATAGGTATATGAATAAGATTATAAAAAAGATATTTCGATCGATATTGTATGTCGTGGGCGTCGTGGCGTTTTCGATGGTTCCCGATATGTGGCTCTGGCATATCGGAGTGAGCGAATGGCCTCTGCCGCTTGCCATCCTCTGGTGGGTTCCCACGCTGCTCATCCTCCTTGCCGAGATGGGACTGCAGCTGGGCAAGTTTCATCGGGAGTCAGTGAGGGTGCTCTTCACGCTGATTCTCTTTTCCGTGATGCCGAAGGTGGTGTTCATCCTTTTCGATTTCATCATGCCTTGGTTCTTCGCCATTTTGCCGGCACTGGCTGTGATGGGGTGGTTCCTCTTTGGCTTCGTGGCGGGATGGAAACGGCTGGAGGTGAAATACATCACTTATTCATCGCCCGATCTTCCTCCTTATTTCGACGGATACAAGATTCTGCATTTCAGCGATTTCCATCTGGGTACCTTCCCTAAGGGTTCTGACTTCGTAAAGCAGGTGGTGGAACGTGCCAATGCCGAGGGGGTGGAGATGATGCTCTTTACCGGCGACCTGGTGAACAATGATGCCAGCGAGGTGGAGGCTTATGTGGATGATCTGAAGAAACTGCATGCGCCTGATGGCATCTTCTCGGTGTGGGGAAACCACGACTATTGCGAATACAATACGCATCATGGCATCAGGGATTTGAGAAAGAATAGACGACTGCTGTTCAGTCTGCAGGAGCAGATGGGATGGCACCAGCTGATGAACGAGCATTTCACCATATCGCATGGCATGGCTTCGATAGGGATTATCGGTGTGGAGAATGCGGGACAGCCGCCGTTTACCAACCGCAGTAATCTGAAGAAGGCGATGAAGGGGGTGGAGAAGGATGCCTTTAAGATTGTGCTGACCCACGACCCGCATCATTGGCGCAGAGAGGTGCAGAAGACGGGTGCCCACCTGACACTGGCTGGTCATACCCATGCCGGACAGTTGAAGATTGGCAATCTGACTCCTGCCAAGATGGCTTTCAAGGAGTGGGGCGGCGAATACTGGCAGGGCAGGCAGTTGCTTTATGTATCTGCAGGTCTGGGCGGTACCTTCCCGTTCCGTTTGGGAGCATGGCCTGAAATGACCGTGATTACCCTGAAGCGTGAACTGAAATAATGCTGAGGCTGAAGGTGTAAATAATTCGTATAAAAGCGGTTACGATAGTTAAAAACTGGCGCAAAGTGTTAAGCCTTGGTAAAAAAGGCGAGAAAAACAGATTAATTTGAAAAATCATCGCTTAAAAGTTTGGTGATTCAGAAAATAATCGTAACTTTGCAATAGTTTTCGCATATATTTGGGCAAATGGGGGGTGTCGAGAGATTGTACTCCATTTGTTTTTTAGTTCAAAGTTCAAAGTAAAAAGTTCAAAGTAAAAATGAAGATTCCAGTAGAAGAACAATATAAATTCGTGAAACTTTCTCTCCCTGATGGAAGCAAGGCCGATGGTCATGCCGTATTGCTGCATGCCTGCTGCGCACCTTGTTCGTCTGCCATCGTGGAGTGTATGCTTCGTAATGGTATGAAGCCTACGGTGTATTTCAGCAACAGTAATATCTATCCGCAGCAGGAGTTTGAGATTCGCAAGCACGAGCTGATGCGATTCCTGGAGGCGCAGGGCGTGCCATACGTGGAGGATGAGTACGACCATGAGGAATGGCTTGCCAATATCAAGGGTTTGGAGAATGAACCGGAAAGGGGAAGCCGCTGCTCGGCTTGTTTCCTCTATCGCCTGAAGCATGCGGCTAAGTATGCGCAGGAGCATGGCTTCCATCTGCTTACCACCACGCTGGCTTCATCGAGATGGAAGAACATCAAGCAGATTGATGCTGCCGGACATATCGCCGTTGAGGGATGCCCAGATGTAGAGTGGTGGGATATGAACTGGAGAAAAGGCGGTTTGCAGAATCGCCGAGGAGAATTATTGAAAGAGAATGATTTCTACAACCAATTGTATTGCGGTTGTGAATTCAGCATGAGATAAAGTGTTTTTTCTGCGCTGTGATATTTTAGGCACGGATTACACGGATTACACGGATTTATGACGCTCATGATAAATCCGTGTAATCCGTGTAATCCGTGCCTTTTCTATATTCTAGGCTAGATGCTTATTTATGAAAGACCAGTAATCTCACCATTTACCACATCGATGCGCTCTGCCTGTGGGCTCTTTGGCAAACCTGGCATTCGCATGATAGGACCAGCGATGACTACAATCATCTCGGCACCCATGTTAACAGTGATGTCGCGAACGTGGAGCTCGAAACCATCTGTAGGACCGTATGCCTTGGCATCGGTAGAGAAGCTATACTGGGTCTTGGCGATACAGATAGGGAACTTCTCGGCACCCAACTTCTTGATTTCTTCAATCATTGCCTTAGCAGAATCGCTCAGGGTTACGCTGCCGGCACCATAGAGGTTGAAGGCAACATCCTCAATCTTCTTCTCCACTGGCTCATCGTCATCGTAGGTGAAGTAGAGAGGAGCAGATGGATGCTCATCGATAGTCTTTACAACCAGCTCTGCCAATTCCATCGCACCCTTGCCACCCTCGGCGAAGGCACTGTTCACGGCGAATCCGCAACCCATCTCCTCGCAATGCTTGCGCAATACATCAATCTCCTCGTCGGTATCTGTAGCAAACTTGTTGAAGGCGATAACCACGGTCTGACCAAAGCTCTGCAGGTTCTTCACATGCTTATCGAGGTTCCAATAGCCAGCCTCCATGCCAGCTACGTTTGGCTTCTTGATATCTTCCTGAGCTACGCCACCATGCATCTTCAATGCCTGGAGAGTTACAACGAGCACGGTGAGGTCTGGCTGCAGACCGGTCTTGCGGCACTTGATGTTGTAGAACTTCTCTGCACCGAGGTCGGCACCGAATCCAGCCTCTGTAATGGCATAGTCGCCATACTCCAGAGCGGCAGCAGTAGCCATCACTGAGTTACAGCCATGGGCGATGTTGGCAAACGGACCGCAGTGAACGAAGGCAGGAGTGCCCTCTGTGGTCTGAACCAGGTTTGGTTTCAGGGCATCGAGGAGCAGAGCCACGATACTTCCGCCTACACCCATATCCTTGACGGTGAATGGTTTGTCATCCTCAGTGATACCGAGGAGAATATTGTCGATGCGGCGACGCAGGTCGTCAACGCTAGTTGCGAAACACATGATAGCCATGATTTCAGAAGCAGGAGTGATATCGAAGCCTGCCTCTGTCTCGATGCCGTTCTTATCGCCGATACCGGTGATGATGCGGCGGAGGCCACGGTCGTTTACGTCCATCACGCGGCGCCAGAGAATCTTCTTCAGCTTGAATCCCTCTGCCTCGTGCTGGAAACGATAGTTGTCCAGGAGGGCAGCAATCATGTTGTTGGCCTCTGTAATGGCATGGAAATCGCCAGTGAAATGGAGATTAATCTTATCCATAGGCAAAACCTGGGCGTAACCGCCACCTGCAGCACCACCCTTCATGCCGAAGCAAGGACCCAGAGATGGTTCGCGAAGAGCTACTACAGCCTTCTTGCCAATCTTCTGCATACCCAGGGCGAGACCCACGGATACGGTGGTCTTGCCATTACCAGCCTTGGTAGGACTGATAGCGGTAACGAGGATGAGATGATGATTCTTGAACTTGTTAGGATCGATGTCGCCAGTAGTAATCTTGGCAATGTAGCGGCCATAGTTTTCAACCTGGTCTTCATGAATTCCTAGTTCTGCTGCTACCTCATTGATAGGGCGCAGTTTAACTGATTTAGCTATTTCAATATCTGTCAACATAAATAATGAATTTGTATTTGTGGTGCAAAGATACGCAAAAGTATTCAGATTGCAGCATAAGAAAGTATAAAAAAAATAAAAGGGGTAGGAATATCAGATTTTATCATCATTTATTGGGATTGCTTGAGCGAAATCAAATCATTATTTCTAGGTATTGCGAATTATTCTAAATAGTTGTATCTTTGCAACCCGATTTGAAATCATAATAATAAATAGTATAAACAGTATAAAAAGCAATAAATAGAAATAGAACATGATGAAAACAAAAAACTTGGGAATGACCATTGGGTCTATATTGATTATCTTGTTGTTGATGCCTTTGGGCCATGCGCTGATGATTATCATGGAGCATACCATGCAGCCTGCCACCTTGCATTATTCTGCCTTTGCCATGGGTTTCGTGGGACTGGTGATTACCATCTGGGGCGTGTTTGTAAAGGGTGATACCAAGCAGACCGTGTTCGGTATGGCGGGTGCCCTGCTGTTCTGGACTGGCTGGGTGGAGTTCCTGCTGGCTTATTATGCCCAGCGCTATGGTGTGCATTGCGACCTGGTGGGCAATGGCGTGGTAGAGACTGCCACAGAATATGTGAATGGCATCGGCGTGCATCATACCTATACCATCAACGGCACTCCGCTGGAGGAATTCGGCCGTGCGGAACTGAAGGAAATCCGTGGTTCACGCCCTGAATATCTCATTATGCCAGCCACTTTCGGCATGTGGATGATGTTCCTGGTGATGTATATATTCTGCACCAAGACGGGCTGTAATTTCATCCGCTGGATTCAGAATCATTGCGGGGTGAAGAACCATGTAGAGCTTCGTCCGATGGCACATCATGCTAGCATCGTTACCTTTATGGAGTGGAACATCATGATGTGGGGCTTATACCTATTATTAATGTTCTGCTACGACCCGGTGTTCCTCGGCACCACTCATCCTGTGACTTATGCCATCGGCATACTCTGTCTCATCGGTTCGGGCATGATCTTCAAGAAGCAGTTGTACATCGGTCATTGGGGTAGAAACCTGCGCATGTCGCTTGCCAACGTCATCGTATTGTGGTCGGCTGTGGAGATTGCAGCCCGCAACGGATTCTTCAAGGAAATCTGGGTGGATCCGGGCAACCATGTTGCAGAGATGGTAGGCATCCTGCTGGTGTTCGTAGGATTGATTCTCGGTTTCTGGTTTTACAACGCCAAGGATAACGGGGGAGTGATAGAGGAGTAGATACCTAGAAGTAGGTATTGATGGGAATCCTTATTTATGAGTATTGCAGGTGCGGAGAAAACTCCGTACCTTTGCACCCCGAAAACGATAAGTGAATAAAAAAGATATAATAATATTAATAAGTAATTTTAATAAATATAGAAAATAGATATGAAGAAATTCTTTACTCTCGTCTTCGCCACAATGTTGGCAGGTAATATGATGGCACAGATGCATGGTGCCTTGACTTTTGCAGGTGCTTCAACCATGAGCGTGTTGAATCAGGATACTGAGAATGCCAGTGATACCGTGAAGTTTGAAATGGCTAGCATGAGTGCTGGCAACATCACTCTTCCTGCCATGAAGGGCATGTCAACCATTCCTTCTTTCACCATCGAGAACGTGGCTTTCACCATGGGCGGGAATCATGTAATCACTATGGCTGACCAGGCTTTTACTTCTAAGGTTACCGTGGATGGCGTTGAGAAGAACATCACAGGTTCATCTATCTCTGGCACTTACAACATGGCAGATAACTCGCTTACCTTGAAGGCTGTCTTCCAGTATGGCGCTATGCCTTTCCCTATGACTTACAACATTAAGTCTTATTATGTTAAGGCTGTTACCAGCGCTATCAATGTGAATGTAGGCGGCAAGTTCCCTTATGCCAACGAGAGCGTAACCTACAATGTACGCAAGTATATGGATGGCGACGTGCAGAAGGTGGATGTTGAGATTCCAACCTATACACTGGATAACACCGTGATGGGCAACCTGACTTTGGGCACTTACACCGTGAAGGGCTTGACCTACGATGAGGAGAAGGGTGGCTTCTACCGTGATTACAAGAACGATGGCTTGAGCTTCCACTTCACCGCAGAACAGAATGGCAACAAGACCATGGATGGCGACTTTGAGTTCAATGCACAGAAGGATAACAACATCCTCGTGAAGTATGACGGCAGCAAGATTACCGACATCGTGAATACCTTCCAGATGGGTGCCATGCCTTTCGGCATCGTTTCAAGCTTCAATAGCGAGGCTACCGGCATCTCTTCTGTCAAGAACGATGTTCAGAAGAAGAACGATGGCAAGATGTACAACCTCAACGGTCAGGTTGTCAGCGAGAGCTACAAGGGTGTAGTCATCGTAAACGGCAAGAAATATTTCAAGAAATAAATCTGAAAGATTTCAAAAAAGCGATATTTCGCAGGAAATAGAGTATCAATTATCATACAAATAAGAATAGATGACGAATTGGATAAAAATGAATCATCTGAAAATGACCGTTGCAGGCTTGGGCATGCTGATGCTTACTGCCTGCAACGGTATTTTTGATGATATATATGATGAGCCGGAAGAGATTGTGCCGGCTAAGGGACAGATTGTGATGAATGCCACCAGTTGGACGGATTGGTATTACATCGATTTGCCACATTTGCAGAAACTGACGGAGGCTGGTGATGAGGCAGCCCTGCTGAAGGCTCAGACCGAGTTTGAGGCATATCCCATCCCGATGACTGCCACAGGCGAGAAGGATGAATCGGAAGCCGGACATGCTGCTGCCACAGCGGGCAGAAAGGCTGGACAATATATGTATTGGTTTGATGTCTTCGGCGAAGGCATCAGGAAGAATACCTTTACTTATTTCGAGCCTACTGCCGAGCAGACAGCCCCAAGCGACTGGACTCTTGCCATTCATCGCAACAATGTGCGTACCAATGGCGGAGCCGTATTGGAAACCAGTTATACTTCCATGGATCAGTTGCCTGAAACCAGCGAAGCTTTTCATAACAAGCAGTTTACCGAAGATGAATGGTCGGAGAACGAGGTGTGGGACAGTCAGGAGAAGATGCTTCTGGGTTCCGTTCCTTCTCAGGGTATTACCGTGAACAAGGTGTTGTCTTCCTGGCTCTCGATGGAGATTCCACCGATGCCGCCATCGTTCTCGCTCAACAACCATGTGTTCATTCTCCGACTGAAGGATGGAACCTATGCTGCCATCCAGCTTGAGAACTATCTCTCGCCAAAGGGCGTAAAGTGCTGGATGACCATCAATTATAAATATCCATATTAATTGTATCTTTACGAAAACAATGAAGAAGAAGTATCTGTTATACTCGATATTATTAGCCAACATGGCGGCTCTTCCGGCTGGCGCTGCGCTTTCAGCAAACACCGACAATGTGCCTACCCGTGACAATGTGCCGGGTGTAGACCAGAAGAGCATCCGTGACTCCCTGGCTTACGAGGCCTATCTCGATTCCATCAGTCGCCAGTTTGACCTCACCGAGGTGGTGGTTACGGGCACCCGTACCCCTAAGTTCCTGAAGGATACACCTATCCAGACCCGAGTGATCGGTTCCAAGGATATCGCCAAGCTCGATGCTACCAATGTGCAGGATCTGCTTCAGCAGGAGTTGCCGGGCGTGGAATTCTCTTATGCGATGAATCAGCAGACCCATCTCAACTTTTCCGGATTCGGCGGTCAGGGCGTTCTCTTCCTGGTAGATGGCGAGCGACTGGCAGGCGAGACAATGGACGATGTGGATTTCACCCGATTGAACATGGACAATGTAGAGCGCATCGAGATTGTGAAAGGTGCGGCTTCTGCCCTTTACGGCAGCAATGCTACGGGCGGCGTCATCAATATCATCACCAAGAAGGGCAAGAAACCCTGGACGCTGAATGTAAACGGCAGAATAGCCAAGCACAACGAGCAGCGATATGGCGCTTCCTTCGGACTGAACAGCAAGCATTGGAACAATATGTTTACGGCAAATTTCAACCGTCTGGATAATTACGATGTGCATAGTGCCGAAAATCCCGTGACCCGCGTCATTGCTACTGTTTATGGCGATAAGACCGCCAACTTCAAGAACCAGCTGGTATGGAGTCCAACCCAGAACTTCAGTCTCACCGGTCGTGCCGGCTATTTCTTTCGTGAAACCGTGAGAATAGCCGATTTACCTGAGCGTTATCGTGATTTCTCGGGTGGCTTGAAGATTAATTGGGATATCACTACGGATGATGCCTTGCAGTTGAGCTATGCCTTCGATCAGTATGATAAGTCTGATTATCAGAAGATTCGGCATCTGGACATCCGTGACTACAGCAATGTGCAGAACACGTTCCGCCTGCTCTATAACCACGCATTCGAGGGCGGCGACGTGCTGACCATCGGTTCCGACTATATGCACGATTATCTGATGAATACCAATCTGAGCAATGGCACCCGCAAGCAGGATACCTTCGATGTGTTTGCGCAGTATGACTGGCGCATCTCTGAAAAATGGGAGATGGTGGGAGCCTTGCGCTACGATTATTTCTCGGATGGCAAGGATTCGCATGTTACCCCGAAGCTGAATCTCCGTTATACCCCGATACGCAATCTCTCGCTGAGAGCAGGTTACGGTATGGGCTTCCGTGCCCCATCGCTGAAGGAGAAATACTACAACTTCGATATGAGCGGCATCTGGATTGTAGAAGGCAACGAGCATCTGAAGGCGGAAGTGAGCCACAACTTCAATCTCTCTGCCGAATACACCAAGGGACATTACAACTATACGGCATCCCTATATTATAATAAGGTGAAGAACAAGCTGTCTACATCGGCTCCTTATTTCAAGAGTGTAGAGGATAAGTTGCCTTATCTGCCTTACACCAATCTGGATTCCTACAGCGTGTGTGGAGGAGAGGTTGGCGTGCAGGCACGATGGAACAACGGATTTTCTGCCCGCTTCACCTATGCCTATACCAAGGAGCAGCTGGCGAAGGATAAGGATGGCAACACCATCAACAATCAGTATATCCCGGCACGTGAGCATGCCTTCAATGCCCGCATGGATTACGACCATCAGTTTACCAAGAACTATGGACTGAACATCGGCTTGAGCGGCCGCTATCTTTCGGGCGTAGAGAATGTGGAGTATAAGAATTATTATAATGTAAGCGAGGGAACCCTTACGGTGAGCTATCCTGCCTACACCATCTGGAAGCTTTCGCTGGTGCAGCGCATCGGCAAGGCGGTGAAGGTGACTGCGGCGCTGGATAATCTCTTCGGATATAAGCCGAAGTATTATTATCTGAACAGTCCTATCACCGATGGAGTAAATCTTCAGGTAGGATTATCTGTAGATATTGACAAGTTGTTTTAAAATCGTTCAAATAAGAGTACTTTTCGTTAAAAAAGCAATCACATGACCGATTTGTGGCATATCTACGTTGCACATTGAATTTCTTTTGTGCAGAAAGTGTACTTATAAATGATGATTTTAGGGGGCAAAGGAGAAAATAATCGGGTTTTCTTTTCTGTTTTCGTTTTTTTTGTAGTACCTTTGCATCGAAAATAACGATAGCAGGATTTTATAATCTATAAAAGGTATATAGATTCCGCTGATGACAAAGGAATAGTGTGTACAAAATAAATATATTATTAACTTATAAAATAAGGATATCAAAATGATGAAAACAGAATGGAGAGGTTTCAAGGGAAACTTGTGGCAGAGTGAGGTAAATCTTCGCGATTTCATCCAGCACAACTACACTAGCTACGATGGCGACGAGTCGTTCCTGGCAGAACCTACTCAGGCTACCAATACCCTTTGGGGTATGTTGAAGGAGCTCCAGAAGGAAGAGCGTGCCAAGGGTGGTGTGCTCGATATGGAGACCGAGGTGGTTTCAGGATTGA
>OIXW01000637.1_pt1 | contig 10519 bp, 6 predicted proteins | sample 1587951 | NCBI WGS metagenome assembly OIXW01 (sample SAMN03283239) | human gut metagenome | biome: human-associated habitat; material: feces | host: Homo sapiens | place: Peru | collected 2012
ATTCGTGCAATTACATGGTCTAAATATAAAATTTGTCATTTTTAATAATAATACCTTGGGAATGATGCGTGAGGTTCAACGTATTTACTATAAGAACAATTATGTTGGAAGTAATACTAAGGAGTTTGTATGTGTAAATCTGAAAAAAGTTGCAGATTTGTATGGACTTGACTATGCGGTTGTAGCCTCAAACGAAGATTATGGTGCCTTAGATGAGGCTCTAAAAAGCGATAAGGCTGCTATTATTGAAATAAAAATGCCAGAGGAAACATACTGCAGAAATTTATATGATTTTAAGAAGGATAACCCAGAGGAATTTGCATAATAGATGATGAGAAAAATATTTTGGGATTTGGATGGAACTATTTTAGACATACGTCAGAGATTGTATAGATTATTTTGTGAATTGACCGATACACAAATAGGATTTGAAAAGTATTGGCAATTAAAGGAGGCCGGATATAATCAAGCAAAGATGTTAAGTTACATTGGTTCCACGGTGGAGAAAAAGGAGTTTCATACCATTTGGTTAGCCAATGTCGAGCGTATGGGGTTGTTACATTATGATACATTGCAACCGGGTATTAAGGAAATACTGGCAGATCTGTTTAGCGGCGGATATGCAATGTATATTGTAACAAATCGTCAATGTTTAGAAAATGTCAAAAAACAGCTCTATCATCTAGGTATAAATAGCTTCTTTAAGAATATTATTACTACAGAACAAAAATGTACTAAGGCAGAGGCAGTTAAGCAACAAGGAATAAATGCAGCAGGTGGTATCTTTATAGGAGACAGCAAAGAAGATATGCAGGCTGCTTTGGAATTAAATTGCGAAGCAATTTATTTAGGAAAAAAATTGGATGTTGATATGCCAGGGTTGAAGTTAATAGGCTGTGGAGAAGAAGCATATGGAATATTAAATTTGAAAAATAATTTAAGATTGTAGATTATGAAAATAAGTAATAGAAGATTTTGAGTCGTTATATATTAATTTTGCTGTGGAGATGTTTAGTTGCAAATTATAAAATATGAAAAAAAACAAAAACTAGTTTGGGATAATTTTATTACCAAAGCAAAAAATGGACATTTTTTCTTTTATCGTGACTATATGGAATATCATAGTGATAGATTTCATGACTTTTCTTTGATTATTTATAATGACAAAGGAAATATTATGGCATTACTTCCAGCTAGTATAGATGGTGATACGGTTATATCTCATGGAGGATTGACCTTCGGAGGATTTGTTTGCGATAGCAAAATGACAGCAGCTAAGATGTTGGAGGTTTTTGCTAATGTAAAACAGTTTTTGAAAAATGCTGGTGTCAGAATGTTTATTTATAAATGTATGCCAGCTATATACAGTAAGTACCCATCTGATGAAGACCTATATGCATTGTTTCGCAATAATGCAGAATTATATAGGAGAGATGTGTCATTTTCTATTTATCAGCCAGATAGATTAGGATACCAAGAACAGCGTAAACGAGCTGTCAAGAAAGGCTATAGACATCAATATATATTGCAGGAAAGTAGCAAATATGGGGAATATCTAAGTTTATTGGACAGAATATTGATAAAATATCATGGCACCCATCCTGTGCACAGTGCTGAAGAATTAAGAATGTTAGCAGCGAAGTTTCCCAATAACATTAAATTATACACAGCTGAGAAGGATGGCAGAGTCGAAGCTGGTACGGTGCTTTTTTTGCAGGCTGGTGTGGTACATACACAGTATTTGGCCAATTCGGATGAGGGGAGAAAAACCGGAGCCTTGGATTGCTTGCTGGATTGGCTAATTACAGATGTTTATAAAGATAAAATTTGGTTTGATTTTGGTATATCCTGTGAACAAGAAGGGCGTTATTTAAACGAAGGCCTAGCAGCACAAAAAGAAGGTTTCGGAGCAAGAGCCGTGGTACATGATTTTTATCGAATAGAATTATAAATTTAATACCAATAACAATAATAAATTGATATGGGCAGAGGACGGATGATATCTTACACATTAATATTGGATATATGATATTGACAGAAACGAATATTGTGTTAAGCTTAGTAATTATTTATTGGACTTAGACAATGGAGAATATAGGAAAAAAGGCAGGATATGTATGATGCATTGCAACCACATATGAAATCAGCTATAATGCATGCAAAAATTTAGCTAAGATGAATGAAAATAAGATAGCATATAATTCCAGACTAGGTATGGAATTATATAGGCTTGTAGAAAAATTATCTCCATATTTATTGTGAAATTTATAGAATTATACTTCTACAAGCACATTGTACAGCGACACCAAGTGGTTTTGAGTATAAGATGAATTGACTTTCAGCAGGAGATTAGCTGAGTCTAGAATTTCGGATAATTTGAAATAATGACAAGAATATGGTATAATATATTGTGACGATTGAATAGTGTTTTGCTAAAGCGTATTGGCTTGCAGGGCAAGGGTTAGCACCAGAGACAGCACTTTTGGGTTTTTGCTTTGATTTTGATGGTGAAATAAAAGGAAGTGGTGGTATGGTAGAAAACAACAACAATGTTCTTTCTGTATTAGGTTTTATCTTGAAATTTATTATCAAGGTAGTATCTGGTGCTCTGCTAACCAATGCGCTTTAGTGATATTGCGCTTTAGTGATATTTTATTCGTATGATGCGTTCGAGGCTATGAAAAAAATAAGGATTTCTCTATGGCGAGCAAGGGTGAAAAGTAGTATTTTCACCCTTGTTTATCGTATAATAGTTGTTAGATGACATATAAATATTAGGTGTTTGGACAGATGTTTTATTTTATATATAAATTAGTTTTAATAAAACACCAATAGAATAAGATACAATATGGTTAATTTATTATTTCTGTTAGCAACAGGATAGATGTCACAACAGCAATAGTAGGGTGGTGTGTTTCCATGCCTGTTTTGATTGTGGGATTATTTGCAAAATTATATAAGAATTTTAGCCTAGGAGCAGAGCTCGTAGGCTTATTTTGATGAGAAAAATGAGTATATAAACAGAATTTTGGAAATAGGTATCTTATTATACGAGGAGTGGTTAAGATATATTGGGATCATTTGTTAAATCTGGAGAAGTTGGCATGCGATGAATTGTTAGTTTTTGACGTGTGTTTTATTTGTGTTATAATGAATTTGATGGGGTAGGACTAATTGAAAGATTGTTTTTTATATTTTGCTATTATTTGATAGTATGTTCTGGAATTAGGTAGGACCGATTTTTAAAAGGAGAATTTGTTGCTATTTATCAGCAAATCTTCAAAAAATATGGATATAAGAGAATCTATTTTGTGATAGAAAAATAATGGCATTGAAAATTATGATAATAATGGAATAATGCATTGTGGAGGGAATACACTATGGAAGATGTTTTAAATCAAATGTTGAAAGCAAGGACAGAATTACAGCAAGCATTTAATTCATATTCTGTAATTCTATTTTTAGGTAGAAAAACAAAGATAGAGAATATGCCTAAAATATTGAAAAGATTGCCATTTAAATGTATTTTATCTACAAAAGATTATGGTACAATATCTACTTTTTTTCTCGAAAGCGGATATAGAGAACCTTTAGAAGTTGGTAAAAAGGACGATTTTAAGTTAAGAGAGGTAAATTTATTTGATGCATATAATACTCCTATTGTATATTTGAATGGGAATGTTGATAGTGAAGATGAGGATTTATTTGATGCTCAAGATAATATGCTCGACTTATTAGGATTTATTTTTGAAAAATCAAATATTAATCAAATGTTTGTAATATATGGTTATGATGAACTAGATGAACAAGACATAAATGTAAAAAAATTTTGTAGCAAACTTCTTACATTTCATGGAAAAATAATGAGCTTTATCCCTGATGGTATTAATAAAATTTGGGAAAATAAGCTAACAACACTAAATAATTATACAATAGATTTATTTGAAGTTTTTTCTGATGATGCAAATGTTTCTGATGATGAAATGTTTCTAGGTGATGCGTCTGATGATGTTAGCAAATATATTTTTTATAAGAACAAAAAAGTGTGTGCTATAGACGAAGAAGTGTATAGGCATTTCCGACATTATGGACAATTGTTAAATACAGAGATAGAAAAAAACAGACCTATGGGGCGTGTTAATAGGAAAATTTGGTTTACTAATTTTATCAGTTTATCCTATGCTGAACCTCAGTGGTATGGTTATGATAAAAATGTTAATTTTTACGTAAAACGTGCATATGAAAAGAATCTTTATGCATTAGTAAAAAATCTGCTTTCATCTGGCAATATGATTAGAAAACAGCGAAATGTGCCAATAATACTTCAAGGTCCACCAGCCAGTTCAAAGAGCATAGAATTAGCAGCTGTTGCGTATAAGATTTATATGGAAAAAGAATTTCCTGTTATTTTTATAAACAGAGATGATTTAATACTTAACGCAGGAATGTATGAATTTAATAAACTTAAGGAATTGATGTTAGAAATAGATAGGCAGGGTGATAATGAGAAAAAGATTCTTTTAGTGTGGGATTGTTCAGCATATCATAACATTGTAAATAGGGTTGATACACTAATAAATGATTTAGATAACTTAGGGCGAAAATTCGTCCTGTTATGTTCTAGTTACGATAATGCCGTCTTTATAGATGATAATTGTGAATATTATTCGTTAAAAGAAAATGGAGTGGAATTTCAAAGAGAGTATGATGAAAATTTAGATAATTTGGTAACTTATTGCAATGGGTATTATGTTCTCTTGGCTAGAAGAACGATGAATGAACATGAATTTTATGAATCAGAGAAACTGATACATGAATTTGCTAATAAAGAGTCAGTAATTTACAATCAGCTAAAAGAATGGCGAAATTCTTGCCATGAATATAAAAAAGATATATTTTATTTTTATTTTACGCTATATAGAATATTGCGTCCTGCTTTACGTAGTCGCTTAAGTAAGGAACAATATGAAGTATTGGATTTTGTACAGAAAAAAATGGATGAATTTGCTGGTAGTAATACTATGGATGAATCTCCATTAGCTATTGCTTTACGTGAGGCTAAAGAGAAAGGGCTATTGTCCATTAAGGATGATGGAATGGATGACATTGAAGAAGGTAGTCATCAACAAGTGGCACCAGAATTTAAGCAAGCCGTGGAAAAATTTTGTAATGCTGTAGCTTTATTTAGCAGATTTAAAATGAAAATGCCAGCAGACTATGGGCTTAAGTTATTGGGGGGGGAGGCTTACTGGAATAATGTTGGTGATTTGATGGCAATTCTTCACGAGCTGACATATATTGTTTATGATGATAATGTAGAAGCTAATTTCTCATTTTCCTTTAGATTACCTTTAGAGGCTGAAATTTATATTAAAATGAACAGAAATTTCTCTCCACAAAATCAGGTCAAGATATTGTGTGAGTTAATCAGATGGGTAGGAGAAAATTATTATGCACTACCTATAAATAATATCGAACAGATACAGTCGTTGTTGCGTTTGATGGGACCAAATACCGTATATGATGCATTTAAGAGGAATGGAGATTTATATAAAGAGCATAAAAAAATAATAGATAATTACGATCAAATTATCAATTCACTACAGGAATTACGAGATATGCAGCATATACCAGACGATGATGCTTCCTTTGTGTACAATGAAGTTACTTTTATTCGAGAATATTATGGGAATTATTTTCAGCAGAAGCTATGTGTGAATGGGGACAGAAAGTTAGATGTAGAACAGAATGAAGTCTATTTGAAACATATTAGCATGTTAGAAAAAGCGATTCGTTTATCTGATAAATATGTTTCAGAGCTCCAAAAAAAGTTGAAGGATGAACATGATAGAAGATATAAAAAAAGACTTGTTGATAATATGAATGGTCTAGTTGTAGAGATGTGTCAGTGTAATTACCATTTGTTAAAAATATTGCAGGATTATAAAGAATATTGTAATCAAAATGGTATTACAGCGAATTTTAAGAAAATTGAGACTGGTACGATGTCTTATCAGGAACAAAAAGAACAACTGTTGTCAGTATTGCATATGTCACCAGCAAATGGGTATGCTTATAATCAGTTATTTAAAACATTCTCGTACTATTATGATAATGATAGATTAGAAACAGATCAGGAAAAAACACGCTCACTACTAGAGATGATTAATATTTGTGATGTTTGTTGTACTCAAAATATTACACAGAGAGGCTCAGAAGGCAAAGACGAATTGGGAATTAATTTGAGTAAAATCATGGGATATCTAAATAAGTATGAAGTTTCAATAGAAGCCGTCAGGAATAGATCGGCATCTGAAACTTTTATGCAGTTTTTTGATAGATTTGTAGAAGATCATCGTTTTGCGTGTATTTACTTTGTGTGTCAAAAGGAATTGCAAAATGCCCATATAGATAATATGTCTATAAGAAAGTGGATGCTGCAGCAGCATGGTGAACCTATGAAACTAAATTTTGCTCAAAAAGGTGTGTGTAAAAAAATTATTCGATTTATGAATGAATATCCGCAATGTATAGAAAACAGCAAAGAAGCGTTGCATTTTATGTTGCGTGTTTTTTGGATGGCACATAATGGGTACAGTTTTGCTTTTAGTGAAAATAAACACACGTATATAAGTAAAGATGAAGAATGGCAGACAATAGATAGTATTTGTGATAAGTGTCGTAGTCTTTACAATGAAGCTAATCAAAGAATTCCGCATGATATAATATTGTTGCAATGTCTTGCTATAACACATTTAAAAGGATTAAAAAGTGGTACGTCATTTTTGCGTATGTGGCATGAAGATAACATTAGTTGGCAGGTTCCTAGAATGAGAACACCATATTTAATTTGTGATGGTAATGGTACTCCTATATTGTATAGTGGTACGGTTTCTTCTTTGACTGAAGGTAATACTAGAGCAAAAATCCATATTGAAGGTGAAGATTATGATTTCAGCGTAAGAAATACGAGTAAAAGAAGTAGGTTGAAAAAAAATAGTGTACAAAAGAATTTGATTTTGGGAGTAGGTTATGTAAGAATTTCTGTGCGTGATATAGACGGAGGTGTAAGAGAGGAGATGGTAGGATTATGATTGAGTCTCCATTATTATCTTCAAGATTATGTGATGATATAAATAATCAAGTAAAAGAAAAAGTTGATAAAGGATTATTCGTATTTATGCATTATAATCCACAAATTGTGCCTGTGTGTTCTTATCAGGGAAAATTTTTAATGGGTGTAAATAATTTTTATAAAATCATGGTTGATGCAAGTGTTTGTAAAAATATAAATAAAATAGTGGTTAGCAAAACATATGAAAAGCATATAGATATTATAAATAAACATTGTAGATTAGCTTCTAACCTTAGAACTCCGCTAGGACATAATTTGTCTTCTGCATTAGGAAATGAAGAAACACTTAAATCTTTACATAAATGGTTGAAAAAAGAGTCAGGCATCATAGATATCAATGATATGAAGGACGAAGATTACCAAAAACCGTTCGAAGCTCTAAGTAGGTGTGCTGAAAATACAATAATCTCGTGGGAAGAAATAATTGATTTAGTGAGTCGTGATAAGGATAAAGATAATATAATTGGCAGGTGGTATGCTGAAATAATTAATAAGTATGTTAATAAAAATTCGATAAACTCAAAAAAAATAATAGAACAGTTAATTTTTAAATATTATATTGAAAAGTATTCTCCAAATAAAAAAGTTAGTAGATATACTTGCAATGAATGGTTAAAAACGGTATATGAAGGTAATAATAAATATATTAATGAAAAAGGCAAATTATGGAGAGAATTGTGCGAATTGATGGGAAAAAAAGAGGAGTTGGATACGCTAGAACATGGTGAAATAATAAAAGAGAAATATAAAGAGTTAGAACATAAAAGAAAATCCCAAGAAAAACTAAGTAAAATAGTTGAATGTTCAGTAAAAGAAGTGAATCAAAATTATGGATTTTTGAATTCGTATGTAGGGTATATTCAAGATTATATAAAGGAGAGTGGAAAAGACTTAGTATTAAAAGGAAAATCCAAAGATTTGATGCCGGAAAATTTGATTATGGATGTAATCGATTGTGTAACAATGGAATGGGCTGAAATGTGAGATATTATTAATATTTTATTATTGGATATTAAATATATGTTGGCGCGGAGGTATATAATGCTACTCAAATTTGCAGTGTCTAATTTTAAATCCATAGGAAACGAGATAACTTTTAGCATGTTTCCAACGCAGGATAATAATGATGATAGATTCCTAAGAGAAATAAAAACGAAACGTGGGAATTGGAAAATATTGCGTAGAGGTATTTTTTTTGGTCCTAATGCATCTGGAAAAACTACTATTATAGATGCATTAAATTTTGTTTGTAAATTTGTATCTTATGCTAAAGACTTTGGGATAGGGACGGGTGTTACTCAATTTAAATTTGGTGATACTAAATTCAATGACGTTACGTCGTTTAAAATTTTATTTTATATTCAAGAAGATGTGTTTGAATATGGATTTTCTCTAAATGCAGACTATGTGCATGAAGAATGGTTGTCAATACTTGGAAATCAAAAGTTTGTTGTACTTTATACTCGTCAAACGGATAGTGAGGGGAAAACTACAATTGATATCCAAGATGAACTGGCAGAGAAAGGTAGTAAAGAACGAGCCCTTATTGAGCTTCTCAAGGGAACTATAACATATGAACAAAGAAATCAGCTATTTTTATATAAATTAGCCAATAATGGTGTAGAAAGTATGTCGAATATAGTGAAATGGTTTCGGCATGTTCAATTTGTGTATCCATTCTCTAAAGTCAAGGCTTTACCAGTAGCAATTAAGACAAATGAGGATTTTACTGAATATGTGGAGAATACATTAAAAAAACTTGATACGGGCATATTTAAGGTCACAACTGAAACTAGGGGAATACGTTTTGATGAATTTTTAAAGAATAAGAGATTGCCACAAGATATGATAGAAGAAGTGCAAAAAATTCGAAGTGGAATTGTTGAAGTTGATGGAAAGTGTTTTATTTTTTCTAAGGGAGAAGAAGCAGACACTAGGTTGGTAGAAATTAAATTTGAACACCATTTGTATGGAAAAAAAGTAAAATTTGATCTGAATGAGGAATCCGATGGTACAAAAAGATTATTGGATTTGTTGCCCATGCTTTTTTTTGGTAGTGAAGATGATTGTAGAATTTATTGTGTAGATGAAATAGATCGTAGCTTGCATACAAAATTATCCCGTTATATTATTTCCGAATGTGTAAATGCCATGCAATCAAAGAATTTGCAAATAATTTTTACTGCACATGATATTAATTTGATTAATTTGAAATACTTAAGGCAGGATGAAATTTGGTTTATAGAGAAAAATAAAAATGGGGAATCTACAATAAGACCATTATCAGATTTTTACATTAATGATGACACAAATTTGGTAAATGATTATTTGGCTGGAAGGTTTGGAGCTGTTCCTACAATAGGGGGAGAATATTAATGCTGGAAAATTTTAAGTCTTATTCAAGTACATTTTCTCAGAATATTCCATATAGAGATAAATGTCCAACTAGTGACAAGATATTTTTTTTGTTTTGTGAGGGACGCATTACGGAAAAAGAATATTTTCACACATTTCCGAGCTTGTTTTATGATATAAAAAGTAAAGTTCAATTTATTTCATTGAGAGACGTCATATCAGCAAGAATCCAACAACAAAAGGAAAAAGAGAAATTTATGTCTAAGGGAAAATTTTGGCAATTAGTAGATGGAATGGAACGATTTAAAGAAATTGAGGATAGGAATTACGAATTTGATAAACATGGCGATGATGAATTTTGGATCATAGCAGATGTTGATGATTGTTGGATGGATGCTTATGATAAAAAATGGGAAAAAGCTATAGAAAAGTGTAAAGAACTAGGCTATCAGTATGCAATAAGTAATCCTTTTTTTGAATTATGGTTGTTGTTGCATTATGATGATGTTAATGATGAAGATAGAAAATATGCTGTACTCAGTGACAATGGATATAAAAAAACGGATCATTTTACATTGAGATTAAAATATCTTGATGCTAATATTAAAAGAAAACATATTGATCAATCTAAATATGACAAGAAGAACGTTTTGAAGGCTGCAAAACGAGCAAAAGAATTGCATGGCAATCTTGACTTTGATAAACCTAAAGCACTGACTACAACAGTATTTAGATTGATAGAAAATATAGTTGCTTTGGAGAAAAATTTTGTAAAGTGATATGGTATAAATAAAGTTGTCACCCTATTCACAAGGAATTAATATATACGGAATTTGTACATAATTATTTTCCACTTTTTGAACATTTTTATATTTACATTTACAATTAGTATCATCGTTGGAACAAATTAGTCTTAATAAAACCTCAACAGGATACGATATACTAATATATGGTCAATATATTATTCCTGCTAGCAACAGGATAGAATGTCGCAAAGGCAATGGTAGGGTGGTGTGTTCCCATGCCTAT
>OIXW01000638.1_pt1 | contig 10518 bp, 9 predicted proteins | sample 1587951 | NCBI WGS metagenome assembly OIXW01 (sample SAMN03283239) | human gut metagenome | biome: human-associated habitat; material: feces | host: Homo sapiens | place: Peru | collected 2012
ACCGATACGGCCAAATCCGTTAATACCAATCTTAATCATTGTTCTTAATATTTAAATTAATGGTTTAAAAATATTACTTTTTGTTTCAAAGAACGCCATCAAGCGAATCCGAAGGAGCTGATAACACCTTTTTTCTTCCCTATCAAGCTTTTTTCTTCTTTTCGAGCGCAAAGTTACAAAATTTTTTCTAACTTTGCAACCGGAACGAGTATTAAATAAGTTAAAAAAGAATGGTAATACTATAATATCACCTCATTTTTTACACTTATTATAACATAATGCTAACTCCATATTGCAAAAAAGAAGTATTAATAAAAAAAACGATTGAGATTATGGGCAAATTTTTAAATGATTTCAAGCAGTTCGCCATGCGAGGAAACGTGCTCGACATGGCTGTCGGTGTCATCATTGGTGGCGCATTCGGCAAAATAGTAAGTTCCGTAGTAGATGACATCATCATGCCGCCTATCGGTTGGCTCATCGGTGGCGTGAACTTCTCTGATTTGAAATTCACACTTCCAACGGTAGAAGTAATAGGTGGAGAGAAGCTAGAGGCTGCTACCATTAATTATGGTAACTTCATCCAGACCACCCTCGACTTCCTCATCGTGGCATTCTGCGTGTTCATGCTGATTAAAGTGGTGAACAAACTTACCGCAAAGAAGAAGGAAGAGGAGACCAAGCCTGCCGAGACACCTAAGGCTCCGGAACCTAGCAATGAGGAGAAACTCCTGATGGAAATCCGCGATTTGCTGAAAGACAAGAAGGCATAAGAAAACTAGGATACATAAGAAGATATAAGAAGACAAGCAGATATAAGAAGATGAAACAAGTCGCCCTGAAAAGGCTAAAACATCCAATTAGCATGAGATGCCTTTACCTTTTCAGGGCGACTTACTATATTTTGCATTTTATCCACGGCGTTCATACCTTATCTGCCCTGCCGTCCTCCGTTTTCATCTTTTTTCTGATGCCATCTCTTGGCAAAATGCTGCATATCCTGGCGTTCCAGGTCGTATACCCGCTGAATCTGCTTCGGCGTGAGGAACTTCGAATAAGCATAATAATACTTCTCACGGATATCGAGCATCTTTCTGCCGTGCTTGAAATCTGCCTTGATAGCCTTATCCACTTCCGCATCGGTCATCTCTGATCTTTTTTTATGCGGATGACCTTTCATCGTTGCCGCCATCTCCTTGCGGCAATTGTAGAATGTCTGAATAAACCTCTTACTCTTCTCACCATCCAGGTTCAACGATTGGGCAATGCGGGTAGCCTGCGACTTCACGAATTGCTCCATGTTAGGGCGTGGTCGCTTTCCGTTTCTAGGCTGTTCACCATCGCAAGGTTTCTGCTGCACCAGCGCCATACAGGCAGTAGCCACCATGAGGAAGCATGCTACCATCATATACTTCAATTTCTGTACCATAACCTTTTATTTATTCATTCTTTTTTATACAAGCCTTCCAACATGCCACTACTCCATGCCGAGGAGCACATCGTTGGCATAGGTGGCATACACTTCCTGCTGTTCTTCCGCACTCAACTGGTCGTACGCCTTATCCACAGGAGCCATACTTGCCACTGGCTTCACCTCCTGAGAAGAATCATTGTCCCCAACAGCATTACCTATTAAGAGTAGCATGGAAACGGAAGCCGCAACACTTGCCGCAGCCAGCCAGATTCGCCTCATCATCGCCTTGCGAGGATGCTTCTTCTTTTTCTGCTCCTCCAACGCCACCTGGGCAAGCACATTCGCCTGCACCTTGCCGAAGAAATCTTCCGGCATGGTAAAAGGCATCTTCTTGCCTACTCTATCCAAGTTGTATTCTCTATCCATATCTGTCTTCTTTTTAATGTTCAAATTGTTATTTCCACAGAATGAGAAATCTTTCATATTCCTACTCTCATTCTATTGCGTTACGAATCGCTTCATCTGCTCTATTATCTTGGCTTTGGCAAAATGATAGTTGGCCTTGGCAGAACTTTCCGTTGTTTCATTGGCATCTGCTATTTCCCTGAAGCTCATTTCGTCGTAATAACGCATATTGAAAACCGCTTGCTGCTTAGGTGGCAGAGAATGGATGGCTTTCTGCAAAGCCACGGTCTCCTCATCACCAAACTCGAAATAGCGGTCAGACTCCACACCTCGAACTCCATCCAAAGGACAAGATTCCAGCTTCTGTACCCGAAGACTACTCAGCGTAACATTGGTTGCCACCCGATAGAGCCAGGAGAACAACGAACTGTTGCCTTTGAAACTTGAGAACGAGCGATACACTTTCAGAAACGTTTCCTGCAGCAAATCCTGTGCGTCATCATGCGACACCACCAGACGCCGGATATGCCAGTAAAGCCTTTCCTGATATGTATCCATCAGCAATTTCATCCCCACGTCGGGATTCGATTGCATCTTCTCTATGATTTCCTGATCAGTACTATTCATTGTTCTCATTTTATAAGTTAGACTGCATAAATGCCAAAAGGTTAAATGGATAGGAATCTTTTCTTTTATTTTTTCTCCAAGAGCAGCTTATATATATAATAGAGCAGCCCCTATATATTTATATAATAAGGTGTAAATGCACGTAGTTTTAAATACTTTTGCTGCTTTGCTGTTCAACTCTTATTTCCTTGTTAGAAATGGCTAGGGTATAGAGTTCCGTTTCTTCATCAAAATGCCGGCAAACGGCTCGTCCATACTGACATCTCTTTTCTTCCATCCTTTTATCTCCTTTCTCACTCCTTCAAGGATTAATTTTATGTTAATCTTAGGAAAAATCTTGGTTGTTATTAGGAAAAAATGTACTTTTGCCTAATAGAAAGTTTCGTTCAACGTCGTTGAACGGAACTTTCATCTAGGGATAAATACTTTTATCCTTAGGTATGAGAACTATTATAATGAAGAGCAATCATCATTACTCCTTACAGTAATGGCTATCTAAATAAGGAGTGATAACAATCTTATTGCTAGATGTAGCTGATATGTTGGTAGATCACGCTGTTTGATGTAGGAAACGAAGCTAACGAACCTCAATCAGTCTATAGAACTTATCCGAATCGTGAGGCAACGAGAAATCGGAGTGAATCACTTAGATACAGACAAAATAGATTCGGGAATAAGCAGGAACAAAATTGGCGTAAAGGACCACAACAAAAGAGAAATTCATTCGGAAACATACAGAAGCGAAATCAGGAACGCCAACGTCCCTAACTTATAAAGCCTAAACGAAAGAGATTAAATTGAGGCTGCTTCTGGCAGCCTCTTTTTGTTATGCAAAAAAAACAATTACACATTTTATTTAACCAAATTCTAAACAACATTTCATTAACCATTCTTAGCACTTTTTTTTCGTCTTTCTCCAATAAACATATTAACTTTGCAATCGAAAATGTCAAGAGTAGCCTTGTGAACAAGGTGAAGCCAACCGAGCATAAGAAGCCACGGTGGAGCTACGACATGAAAAGTATAGTAACTTTTAAATAAAATCTTTTATGGCAAGAAAATCAAATCAAGTTTAGAGGTATTTATGTTCACCATCAAACATGGTAAACACTATTCGTATATTGTGTAACTAAATATCAACAGGAAAATGAAAACCAAAGAATTAAGACAAGCCTATTACACGGCAACAGTTTCAGAGTTTCAAAAGGATGTTGAACGTGGCCAATACATTGAAAAGATGCTATTGGGTGGAAAGTTCCTATTGGATACGTACAACAGCGAGACAAAATCGTGGGAAGAGAACGCCAAAGTCATCTCTAAATTGTTGAGCGATGCCAATTTGCCAAATCCTGACGACGTGTATGTTTCCTTCGAATATGCAGCACCCGTGGGTGGTCGTGTGGATTGCGTTTTGTTTGGCACAGGTAAGGATGGGAAAAAGAATGTCATCCTGATTGAGCTAAAGCAGTGGGGTAATCAAGTGGAAGTTTTCTCTGCTTATGGAAAACGCTGGGTAAATGTTTTCGTTGGTGGAAGTGACAAGATTGTCGATCACCCATCAGAGCAGGCAGAGAGATACGAGATTCACTTCCGCAACTTTGTCAACCTCTTCGACCAAGAGGAGTACGAGTTGACAAGCTTGGCTTATTGCTACAACTATGAGAGCAAAGGCAAGGAAGGTTTGTTCGATGATATGTTTGCCGAACTCCGTGAGAGATGTCCACTTTACTCTAAAGATATGACGGCAGAACTGAGCCAGAATCTGCACAATCTGCTCTGCAACGGACAGGGTGAAGGCATTGCGAAGAGCTTGGCGGGCACAGACCTTAAGCCAACTAAGGCCTTGATTGAAGCTGCTGCCAACATGATGATTGATCCAAATGACAACACGTTCGTGTTGCTCGGCGATCAGGACGACGCATACAAGACGTTTTGGAATGTTTTGAAGAAGACTCTTGACAGTAACGACAAGAGCGTCTTCATCGTAAAAGGTGGTCCAGGCACAGGAAAGACGGTCATCGCACTGAAGATTCTTTCTGAGCTTTACAAAGAAGCTATGCAGAATGGCAAGGAGTGTAACGCTTATTATGCAACTCGTTCTACAGCCCTCACCAAGCAACTTTCTGAGGCACTCCATTGCAGTAACGGCAACCGAAAGAAGCATACTGGCGGAGTAGAAGATTTGATACAGAAGACTTACCAATTCCGCCCTGCTTGCTATAAAGAAAGTCAAATAGATGTCCTGCTTGTCGATGAAGCACATCGTGTTCAGGAAAAGTCTAACGACCAAACAGATGGATCGCTTAAGAAAAAGTGTGGAGTGGAATCTGTGTATTGCCCACTCAATCAAGCCCTCTCGCTCATCTACTGCTCTAAGGTGACAGTGTTCTTCATTGATGACCATCAAGCCGTCAAGAATCAAGAGATTGGTTACTCCGAGGCAATCAAGAAAATTGCAGAGAACTATCAAGGTGAGTACATTAAGCAGATTGAAGAATTTAAAGCAGAGTACTCTAATAAGACAAAGCCTAACGCCGAGAAAAAGCTAGAAGCCTATCGCCAAGCTTTGGATGGTGATCATTCTGATGCAGAAATGGCAAAAATTGAGCGCAATATTGCAACTGAAGAGCGTAATATTGATCGGATAAAAGGCCTCAAGTATCTCACAAAGGATCCTTTGCCAAACGTCAATGTCTATACGCATGAGCTTACGACACAATTCAGATGTGTGGGAGCTGACCGTTTTGTAACTTGGGTGGACAACGTACTCTATAAAGAAGTACCCAACGAGAAGAAATTCAAACTGGATAAAGAGGATTTCGACTTTAAGATTTTCCAATCCCCTCAGGAACTGGAACAGGAAATCCGCAAGCTTAACGACCAAGAGAAAGAACCTAAGACTACGGCTCGTATTGTGGCAGGCTGGTGTTGGGATTGGTCGAGCAAGGCAGATGAAAATGGTGACCTCAAAAAAGAGATTCAGATAGGCGACTGGAGCATGCCTTGGGAAACGAAGGCTAAACCTTCCAAGGAGTTTAAATCCCAATACGCTCGAAGCGCAGACTTCTGGGCGAAAGATCCGCAAGGCATCAACCAAGTGGGATGCATCTACTCGGCACAGGGATTCGAGTTCGACTATGTTGGTGTTATCCTAGGTCCAGATATCAAGTACGATGCTAAAAAAGATGCCTTGGTTTGCTTGCCGAAGTTGAATAAGGAACGTAACCTCACAGAGAAAGATGAGAATGGCGACCGACTGATTCGCAACATCTACAAGGTGCTGCTGACAAGAGGTCGTAAGGGATGCTACATGTATAGCTGCGACCCCAAAGTATCAAACTATTTCAAACGGTTCATGAACTACTAATATGACGAAATATTCTAAGTTGGAAGAAATGCGCGACCACTTGCTGACATATCTCAAGGAACAGAAGCAGTTTCTGCAAGAGGACATTGACGCAAGCAGCCAGTTGACAGACGATGAGAAGATCGACAACGGTCTTCTCATCGTTGATGCCACTGTGCTCCGTCATGAAGACAACGAATTTCTGCTGGGATTCAAAGTCAACTATACAAAGGTGCGACCAGGCGACGAAGTGACTCTAGAGTCATCCGACGGTCAAAAGTTAATTGTCTCAGTCATTGAGAATAAACTAGAGTCAATGACCATCCAATATGATGGCGTACTATCACTCTCCCTCTCTTACCGCATATCAGTCAATAACGTAGTGATGCTAGACCCACTCATCAATCTACTTGAGGGTATAGCGTCTGGATTACCCGGCGCATATTTCTTGAAACTATTGGCAAATATCGAAGAGCCAGACGAAGAAGGTTTCACGACATTGGATGTTCCAACTTCTGACTCCTGCTACGCCCGCCTCAACCACGAGCAGCAGGAGATTTGTAAAGCGGTACTTCAATGTCCGTCTGTTTATTGTGTTCAAGGACCTCCAGGTACTGGCAAGACCGATGTTCTTGGAGTTTTGGCACGAACGTTTGCCAAAAGGAGAAAAAATGTCGTCGTGATCGCCAAAACTCACCACGCTGTCAACAATGCACTGAACAAGATACGTAAAATGTGTGCCAAAGCCCCCATATCTAAGATTGGATCCAAATTGAAGTCAGATAATGTGGACAAATCTATTTGTATTTATGAGAAATACTCCAAGTATCAAGCCGCCTATAAAAAGCGACCAGCTTACAGAGGACGAAATGCCGATGTTGTGGGCATGACCCTACAGAGTGCCATCATCAACCTAGGCTTATTGCATACTAGCTTCCGCCCGTCAATCATCTTTGTCGATGAAGCGAGCCAACTGACTTTGGCTGAGGCAAGCGTACTAGGTGTGTTTGGTGCTAGCAGCATCGTCTTTTTCGGTGATGACAAGCAGATGCCGCCTATCTTCCACGAAAAGCAACAAAGTGACGAGTTGTCGGTATCCATCTTTTCACACATCATACATCTATACCCCTCCTTCGAAGGCAAACTCCGTGTCACCTATCGCATGAATGAGGATATTACGCAATGTGTCAGCAGCAACTTTTACGAGCCTTTTGGTGAGAAAATCATTGCTTCTGATTTTTCCAAAAATCGCAGTTTGCAAATCCAAGGACCGCACCTCGATCAGCGTATCAAAAAGTTACTATCCTCAGGCTCATCTATCGAGACAATAGATGTTTCTACCACTCATACCTGGGAAGATTCAAATCCAGAGGAAGCAGACTTCATTGCCAATCTTGTCGAACACGCTCTATCCTTGGGTATAGATGCAAAAGATATTGCGATCGTAACTCCTTTTAGAAGACAAGTCTTAGCGATAAGAACTTCCCTCCGGTCTAAATTGAATTCAGACATACCTCTCGTTGATACCGTCGAACGACTTCAAGGGCAGGACGTAGATTTAGTCATCCTCAGCTTTAGCGTGACAGACGATGAATTTTATAGACAAAATATGAACTTTCTACTGAATCGAAATCGACTCAACGTGATGATTAGCCGCGCCAAGAAAAAGGTGGTAATTGTAAAATCCGAGATAATCCAATTAGGGGTAGCTATACCGTAGGTCATCGGCAGAGAATATGCCTATCATCGTATTATTTTCTATGGGTAGCTGTTTTGCAAATAGCTGCCCATAACCATTTATTAACAAATATTATCTTAAAATATTCGTCTTTTCCAAAACAATATATTAACTTTGCAGCTGAAAATGTCAAGAGTAACCTTTTGAGGTGAAGCCAACCGAGCACAAGAAGCCACGGTGGAGCAACGACATGAAAAGTCTAACTTTTAAATAAAATCTTTTATGGTAAAATCAAATCAAGTTTAGAAGCATTTATCTCGATTCATCAACAAACAAGATGAATCAAAAGGACGTGTCTTTACAACATGACATAGCAATTCATTTTTAAGCATCAAGAGACTGATTAGATTCAGCACCAACCGATAACAGAAACACGGTGGTAAAAAGGATGCGATTAGTTTAACACTAATAAACTTCTGATTATGAAAGAATTATATTCAATCTTGTGCGATTCAAGTCGCTCAGTCAGCAATCTTATCAATAGCCTTGGACGTGTGGAACGCTATGATGCCACACAGGTCCATTGCATATCATTTTCAAAGGCTTCGGACATTGTTGATGGGATTAATGTTCGTTTTACCAATATGGCAAAAGGCTATCCTTTTCAATTTAGAGGTTTCACATGGCACGATAGTGAAATGTTGTATCTATGTGGCGAATTTTCTGAAAAATCCCCACTACATCAAACAATTCAAGAACAAATGCGCAATCAGACAAGTGGATTCGCATCCAAACTTTTTGTAAAGGCCAAGTATAAGAACTTTATCCGCCAAGATTTTGCCGATTTCCGTCTACATTGGATGCTGTTTGTCGTTTGGATGAAATGCAAGGGTAATGCAGAGTTTGCCACCTTGCTTTCACAAATACCACAAGATGCTATCATCATAGAGGACACAACCAAACAACGTTGTGAAACTAAGGGAATTTGGGGGTGTAGCAACTTAGAGTTGGCAAGGCGCAAAGCAGAAGTAAAGCGAATAGTCATGAAGCAAGCCAAGACTGATAACCCAAAGATATCCAAGGCAGCATTACAACGTTTGGTTAATAGTGAAACTTGTAAAGTGAATGGTATCGGAGAATTCGTAGGTGAGAACAACCTCGGTAAGATTCTGATGATATGCCGTGATTGCCTTACGCAAAGTATTGAACCACCAATTGACTATGCTCTTTTGGAGTCGAAGGATATTCACATTTTAGGCAAACGCATTTCATTCATACATTAAATATATTGAAACATGATACATAATAGCACAGAACAGCCACAAAACAGCATCACCTTAATGAATGGTGCTGTACTTGAGTGTTTCCCAAAAGAATCAAATCAAGACGACTTTGTACCCGATAAGATGAAATTGGATGCAACAGGTACATATTTGAGTTTAGGCAACAAGCCTTGTAAGCCACAAACACGAACATCAGAAGAATTTGAACGACAGAAGAAGCTCTTCACGGATAACGCTTTCTACCTTTTGGCGCATCAAGAGCGCATCATGCGTGACAGTAGAATGTTTCTTGCTCCTGTAGCTGTCCAAAACGGACTCGCCTACACAGGTACTTCGGGATTCAATGCCCCAACATTGGGCATATACTTGGAATGGTGGAATGAATGTTCTATGGCTTTACGAGTAGATAAAGAGAACCGAAGAAGCCTTGTATTTCACTTGGCAGGCAGTCCGTTAAGCGGTGCGAACCACTGTGCCGAGGTTTACGAGGATGGCAGGACAGAATCGGTACAAGTTTCTTCATTTATAAGCCATTGGCGACCATTCGCTGCTATCAATACACGCTATGACGAAGCAAAGCACATGTATCAAGCCTACACACTTGAACAGGTGCTCGAAATCTTACATGCTGAAGATGGTGAAAGATGGGACTATTCAGCAGAAATCAATGAACGCTTTATGCAATCTGAGATAAACGAATTGAAAAAGAAAGTAGAGCGACTAACCAAAGAATCAGAAAAATGGTACTCTATGTATGCAGATACCTATATGAAGTACAAGGATGCTGAGATTAGTGAGGCTTTTTCAACTTTTCAATCCTTCAGAGAGGAGTGTGAAACTCAAATCAACTCTATCAAGATGCGTAAGCGAACATTGAAGGCTGAACTGAAAAGCGGTCGCATGGATAACATCACTTATCAGCGCACATTAACGCCGCTGAATAAGCAAACAAGAGAGTTGGAGTTTAGGGTAAGCACCAAAAAGTATGAGTTAGTTAACAAATACCTCTCAGAGGGTATTAGTTACGATACGATAGAAAGTTACATGAATAAAAAGAATAACATTTAAAAGTAAGAACAATGATTGAAAAAGTAAATCCAAGCCATCCGGATAAGGTGGCAGACCGTATCGCAGGAGCTCTTGTAGACCTTGCGTACTCAAAGGTAGAGAATCCGAAAATTGCTGTAGAGGTATTGCTCGGACATGGTGTTGCAAATCTCATTATTGAGAGTAGTGTGAACATTTCAGACGCTGAGGCTGAAGCTATTGTTAGCCGTATTACTAAGCGTAGAGACTTAAAAGTATCTCTCGTAATGGTAGCACAAGACCCTATCCTTGCAAGCAACCAAGACGGAGCTATCCGTTGTGGCGACAATGGTATTTTCAAGGGCATTCCATTGACTGACGAGGAGAAAGAACTCAGCAAGATTGCCCATGACATCTATGAGCGTTATCCTTCAGATGGTAAGTATGTATTAGGCAATGGCAAGCTGATAATATGTCAGAGCAATGCTAATACAGAGGATTTGAAGAAACTCTATCCAAATGCCGTTATAAATCCGCTCGGCGATTGGACTGGAGGTACCGATGTTGATGCAGGAGCAACGAATCGCAAACTTGGCTCGGATATGGCTCAATCCGTTTCGGGCGGAGGAGTGCAAGGCAAGGACCTTTCAAAGGCAGATGTTTCTGTCAACATCTATGCGTTCCTTAACCCACATTGCAGCAGCCTTTGGTGAAAAACTTAAAGATTCCTAACGAAATC
>OIXW01000648.1_pt1 | contig 10450 bp, 6 predicted proteins | sample 1587951 | NCBI WGS metagenome assembly OIXW01 (sample SAMN03283239) | human gut metagenome | biome: human-associated habitat; material: feces | host: Homo sapiens | place: Peru | collected 2012
AAGAAGATAATATTTTCCAAGCGTGCAAAATATTATCTTCTTCAAATCGCTCTTTCTTTTTACACATTTTGTCACATCTTTTCTTCTCTTCGGCAGCTATAGTTTTTAAAAATCTCCTTCTGGAAACCCCTGTTCATTTCCCATTTTCCGAATATCATCCAGCCATTGATAGATTCGAGTCTTTGGATAGGGTTGTGCGCTGTTTTCCAAGGCATTTGCCATTAACGCATATTCATTTCCAAGGTTTGTAAAAAATACGCCGCTATCATCTGTATTTATGGAGACATTCAGCTGGGGGCATTCTAATTCATCCTCAAACGAAACGAGACCACGGTTATAAAAGGCTGTGAGGGGATGTTTTTCATAGTTTCGGAATGTGCCGATCAGGACATTTGACGAAGGATTTGTTTCAATAGAAAGTCCTCTTCGTGCAATATCCATCTGCATCATTTTTTGAATCAGAGCGCAACCGTCTATGTAAACCTTTGGTATATCGACCGTAATTTGCTGAGCACCTTCGGATTTCACCTGTGGATCGTACTGATAGAAGTAGTTCAACAATGCAACTTCCGGAATATACCGAACATCAAAATACGTCGGATATCCCACGGATCGTCTTCCGGAGGAGGATTGTAAAAACCTTGTCTGTAAAGTTCTGGATGATCGCCTCTTAGCGCCCACGCTTTATAGTACTGGTCGATATCGAAATTGCAGTCATGCATTCGATATTCACTTTTTCCAGACAAATCTCGATAGGCAGCGGTTGCATTTTTCATGATATCATAAAGCTGCGCACTGTCCATAAAGCTGAGGTAGCATTTTGAAAAATAATAGCGGAACTGTTCCAGCAGATAGTCCTTTAATACCTCACATCCTTCGATTTTATAACGTTTCAAAGCATGGTACATCCATGCAATATTATCCAAATGATCCTGGGTCGAAAGCGATATCTGACAGCCTTTTCCCTGGTACCACTCTGCAACATTTACGCCCAATGCCAAAGCATGACCTATACGGTCTCCACAGTCCAAGTTCAAAAAGCGAATTGCTTCATCAATGGCGCGCAAGCCATCTACTACATCAAGAAAATCTTCTCCCGCATGATATGTTTTTCCTAAAATTGGAAGATATGTGCACTCAGGAAACTCGTCTTTTTCCACATGGTGTGTACTGAGTCTCCGAAATATCGGGCCAAATATTTCCGGTCGGCATCCAATTTCCTGCGAGGCCGCATCAATTCCACGGACACGCATTGCTGTTTCCGAATACCGCTCCCGAAGTTCCAGCAATGCATCTGCCTGTTCTCTCAACCGGGCACGAAGATGGTAGTGCCGATACTCAACCGCTGAGAGCAAAAAATCCTTGTCATCTCGCCGCCTCTGCAGCCGGGCAAGCTCTGTATCCGAACGCTTGATGAAGTGAAATACATAATAGAAGCGCTTTTTCAGCGATTCATCCTGTTCCTCTTTTCCAAAGTCTTCCGGTGCAAGTTCATTGCTGAGAATCATATCATCCAGGCGATGCAGCCAGATGCAATTTTTCTTTGCTGTATCCGATGGCGAGATGCGTGTCTCCAGTTCCAACAGATAGGGCATCATTTTTAACGGTTCCCGAACGGCCATACGGGTTGCAAGTTTTCCAGCTGGAACAAAATACAGCTTTCGTTTCTCATATTTTTGGAAGTTATCAAACCCCACATGGCGGTTTGTCTGCACGATTTTCTTTCGAAAATCGACCTGAAACCGTAAGTACAAATAAAATAAGTTCTGCTCTTCTCGCGATAATATTGCCCCATGACCAGAATGGTAGATGTCACGAAGTGCAGTGTAAAGGAACCATCTCTCACCGCGCAGGTGGGAAACTTCTCGATTGCAGAATCCATTCTGTCCAGGTGCAAATAACAAAGCATAGTCCCTTTCTGGACTCTCATTTGTTTCCTGAAGTGCTATCACATCACTCTGAAGGTGATCCACATTAAGGATCAGCATTGTTGGATCACGCAGCAGTGCTTGTAAATCGCGCAGATTCTCGATAGGTTTTGGCAGTTCCCGTCCTGCTAATTTTAAAATCAGATATAAGCGAATCACGGCAGCCCGCATGCAGGCATTCTCCAATGGAGAACTTTCCGGTTCCTCTTTTATAACGTTGTCCACCAGCTGTTCGATGTAAGTGATGCGGTGCGGTATACTGAGTTGCTGTTCGATTCTGCGCAAATTTTCGCGATAGGCATTTGTCTGGAATCGATTCATCAGGTTCAGCCAGGCAATCTGAAAATATGGCATCGATGCAAACAGATGAAAATGATGCTCCGAAATGCCGCGTTTTACCAGGGCATTCAACTGACGATTATTGTGGTTGGTTACACAATCCCAATCAAAGAATTGACGATGCGCGTTGCCATTCAAGATATCAGTTAGTGCGTACTTAGCGGCCACTGGAATATCTTCACCAATCTCGCGCACAAGTTTTCTCCACAGAAGGATCGTTTCGTATCGACAAACTACAGTGTTTTCCATCTTTAACAAAAGGTTGGCTGTCTCAAACAGCGCATAAAACACATGCAGTCGCCCGCGCGGCGAACAGCGAAGATGTGGTTCATCCATAATGTTCAGGTATCTTCCAATATTTTCTGCCATGTTCCGGCATTCAACGCCACTATACGGAAGAAAAATATCCTCTTCCTTCTGCATATACGCTTCTAAAACGGGATACTGGACGTCATCAAAAAAGAGTTGATTATTTAAAATATCAGTTGCGGGAATGCGCCCAAGCAAAACGCGCAGCATTTCAACGCACTCGTCTGTAATGCTTTGTTTTGATGCCAAGGTTCACACCACCTTTTTATATCCGCTTTTTCTTTTTATAGCGCAGTGTACATTTTAGAAGAGGTTCTTCATATCTTCAACATACTCTGCACTATTTGCAATAAGCACAATATTTTCAAAAAGCCTCTTTAAATCTGTCGCATAAGACGACTTCTGACTAAGAAGGACTTTGACAAAAGGACATTCAACAAATATCTTTTCAAACGTATTTTGGGTCTGATACAGTTCATCCTGCTGCTTGAGAGCATTTGTGATGTTCAGCAGAAGCTGTCTGTAATACTGATAAATTTTATCTGCTGACACGTTAAATTTTCCTTTGTCTGAAAGAACAATCGGTTCCTTCGGCATTCCATTTTTACTACTGTCAGCAAGCCGCTTCAAAATATTATAGGACATATCAAAATTTTGCACGGGAAATACAAGGCAACCGTAAGTTTCATTCCATTCCTTATATTCCTGATAGAATGTATCTTCTCGTGCAATCTTTGTAAATGCGGCATCAAAATTCCGTATCTTTTCCACAGTTTCTTCGTCGCATTCTTCCGGCTTTTCCCACTTTGTATCAAAAAGAAACTGTCCCAATGCAGCTTTAAGTGATTTATGGATCACCGGGAAATAACTTTTCCACTTAAGGGAGTTGATACAAAAATTCAGAATATTGTAACACGCAGTTACATCTGATTTTCCAATCGTCATCATTGCCTCAGAATCAGGCGATTCCGCGTTCCGCGAAATCTCGAACTGATAGCCAGCATCATCAAAGTCGGATACTTCTGTAAAGAACATGCCCAGCCATTCCGTACGGCGAATCAAATCTTTTAGAAAAGCAGCCGAGAAAACTTTCGACTCTGAAAAATCCTTTGGCAGCCTTATAGGAAGCTTCCATGCATTTACTAATTTGTCAACAAAAGCTGAGCCGATTCCGAGCGGTTTGGAAGTGCCATCAACGCCCTTTACCACTCCCTGAACGATCATTTTATTTGCCCAGCGGCCTGCAATGGAAGATCCCAAAGTATCGTAAAAATAGCCTTGCGCATCCTGGCTTGCATCTTCATCCTCTGCATACAGGCTCTTCCAATACAGATTGCTCAAGGCAAAAGAATAGGTTGAAAGAATGCAATGTACCATGCGCTTTGATAAAAACGGGTCCCGCCCAGATTGAAAGTGCTGACCTCTTGTAGAATGATAAAGATACTGCAGCATTTCGCCATAACTGTATCGATAGGACTGATAAAGTTCAGGATTCAGTTTTTCAACATTTTCACGAATTATATCTAAGATTTCTCGACTTCTTCTGGGAAGAGGATAGGTCATCCATTTTTTAAATTGCTGTTCCTCCTGAACATTCAACACACGCAAAATGAAAGAATTATAAAGATAATTAAGCATTCTTGTGCGATTCTGCGCAAAAATCTGCTCTTTTTTTGCTCTATCCGTTTCTTTTTCTGGTGAGTCCAACTCTGTGATAAGCCGCAGGAAATCATGCAGCTCGCGCAGATTCCGCTCCTCAAAAAAGTGCTTTTTCTCGCCCGCAATATCGAAAAACACATTCGTACGCTGCGCGATCAATCGTAGAATGAGTTCCTTTGAGCCAAGAATAAGATTGTTCTCCTGGTTTGTCCCAAATAAATTCTTCTGCTGCTCAGGCTGCAAACGAATCTTCATGATGGAGTTCGGTTGGTCGGCTTCTGCAATATCAATATTCTCGAAATCAGGTAGATAAATATGCCGATGCGTCGGGAGAACTTTCTGTAAAAACTGCTGCGCTGTATACTGCGCTTCATCGTCAGCAATCTCTTTATTTTTAGCATTACTCAAAAAGTAATCGACACATTCTCTTTTCAGGCGGCTTTCATCACATGCCACAAAAACGATCACATTAGGAATCAACAGAAAATCATAGATCTGTTTTAATAGATCGTATGCATACTTTTCTTCATTTTTATACCGGGGATGATACAAATCAACATCATCAATCGTGATAACGAGATAAGATTCTCTTACATACGCATTGTCCTGAATACTCCTATAAACCTCGAGATACTTCTGTACCAATTCGCGGAAGTCCCTCTCTACTGTGTGGCTGCCCGAAAGTTCCTTTAATACATGAAGTGCTGATTCACCAGCTTCCAAGGGTTCCGCCTGATTTGTCCGTAAATATCGCAAGTTCTTGAATGTTGTATCGAACCTTCGGTACAGATCCCGAAGTGGTTCCTGAAGATGATCTGCTTTTTTCGCAGCCGCCAGAATATTATTTAGCATCCGTGCCAGGACAATCTCCATGATATCCTCGTGATATCGCAGAATTTCAGCATCAATGGGGCTGAGGACAATAAATTCCGTTCTTTCCAATTCTGGCGCCATAGGCGTCATAGAGGAACAACTCCCGGATTTAAGATTCTCCAGAAAAGAAAACATAACGGAAGTTTTTCCGGTGCCACGTGCTCCCATGAACGAAATGATATTGTGTATCCGCTCATTTACCTTTTTGCTTTCGCGTGTAGAAGCTATACTTGAATTTTCTTGAAGAATGCTGATGATGTTCTCTCTTGACAGTTGATAGCACGATGCAAATGGGCCGTCTGTTTCAATCGTTTTCTTTAGAACATATCCATCCAACAAAAGATCCTGGTAACGAAACGATTTCTGATCCTTTTTCATTTTCTGTTCCTCTTTCACGAGATGAGAATGTCGTTTACTCCAAGTAACGACTCATTCCGGTAATCTCTTCCCACCGCTGTAAAGTACCTCTTAATAGATACACAGGCATACTATTTTGATGATACTGCAGAAACGACTCCCTTGTCAATCCCCCTGCTGCAGCTGGCTTATCATCCAACAGCTGGGTAAGACATGCATTCTGCTCGTACATCTGTTCCGCAACTTTTGCGTGTGTCAAATAATACCAAGTGTGCTCCGGGCCTTTTGTATTCCATTCGATTTTTGCAAGCCAGATATTTGTTTTGTAAATATACTGCCACTCTTTCAGCGATAAACATTGCGCGTTTTTCGGGGAACCTAACTCCCGAATTTTTAATCCCTTTGACAAAATTGTCATCGTTTTCTGAAAACTTTCCGATGCTTCCTGCAGTTTTCCACATTGAGCTAAATAACATCCGTTTTTGAATGTAGCTTGATAGCAATTGGCGTTTTTAAGAACTGCGTTTTCATAAAAAAGTGCAGCTCCACTCTCACGTCCAAGAACTTTTTCGTAAAAGGCCCCCAGTTGATAGTAAACAAATGCATAGAAGTCACTCCGTTCCCCAGACAGTTGACCTGCAATTTCCAGTGCTTTGTTATAATACTGTAGTGCTGAAAGTTCTAAGTTTTGATCAGACAGACAGATAAATGCAGCTAAAAAATATCTTGCGCAATAGCTAGGAGAGAGACGTTCAATTTCTTTCAATAGACTTTTCGAAGAAACTGCATGAATCAACCCCTTTTGTTCATTTGGATTCATCAATTGGAGAATTTCCCGGATTTTTCGTTCCGCATTGATACTTGCATAAATAGTATAAATACAAGCTTCGTTCTGGATTTTTAATGATACATTGCGAAATGCACGCAGCATCTGTTTGACAAAAGTCTCATCCTGGAGGTAGCATGTTTCTTTTTTCAGGGTCATGGTTTCGCCCATCCTCATGATGCGAAAAGCCCGTTTGGATTGCAAATAGAACAAAAGGTCGTTTTTATGATAAATATTGCTTATTTCCAATAACTCGTTTCGATGAAATGACTGTGCCCCCCAAAGTACTTTAATGATGTCATCAATCAGTTTTTTCTCATAACTTTTCCCGTATTTAAACTTCCTTGCCTTGAATGCATTGTCTCGCCTTACGATTCTAAAACGGTGTACTGCTGCATTACAAGATAGATACAAATACGGATCCAGTGGCACACGTTTCATGAACCATACAGTATTCAGGGCTTTTCCATCAGAAGCTGCCGTTTTTTCAGATCTCAAAATGATTTGGACGCCAGCATTGTTGTGCTCAAAGATTTTATCAAAGCTTGAATTCGGTGCAATTACCTGCTCATATACCATGCATCCAACAAAGCGAAAAAATTCCTTGATTGCTTCCTTTTCTGATGAACAGCATGGGTCATACCACAGCCGGATTTCCTGAATTAATTGAGTTGATATTGCCGTTTTTGCTGACCGAGGCGGTTGCTTGATCGGTCTGTTGTTTGCCACAGGACTACTGACGCAGTTATCTTTTTTGAAGGATATTTTTGAGGAGAAAGGGTGAAAGTAAAATAGATAGTCTTATTTATTTTACTATATTTCTATGAATTTGTCAATTTGTTGAATTCTGATAGCTTGCCTGCTTTTGTATTGGTACTTTTGCTGATTTTCATCAATATGGACTTATTACATGGATTTGAGAAATCTTCTGACGGGATAAATAGAAACTGTGCTTTTTCTTTTGATAACAAGTGACAACTTTGATCGCATTGGCAATGGTCGGGCCAGCTATCAGCAAATCGTGAATGAACTGCGTGCAAAGTACGCGAAGAAGGGCTGATTGTGTTCTCAATGTATGATGTCTACACCACAGTGCAGTCCATGTACTGCTAGCCAGATACTGATGTGCTTATCAACAAGCTAGATATCCGTGACAAAGCAGAACTCAAACAGGCCGAAGAAGAATTTACAGAAGTAAAGCAGATGGCTCTGTTGCAGGAGCCGATCAAAGGTCATTTTACTGAAACACATTTGTTTCGGATTCACCGCCTTCTTTCCGAAAAATGGTACTGAGGCTTTCTCTGCTGAGCGGTCTGTTCGGCTTAAGAGCCGTGGGCGGGTTTATCCCGCCTGTACATATCACTCCGCCGCTTTATATGCCCAGTAGCGGCCACTTCTCACCTTGACAAGTTTTCCTTCTTTGGTCAAGGCGTTCAAAATTCGGCTTGCGGTTGCAGAAGAAACAGCCAGAAGATTCTGAACACCAGAATTTTGTATCGTACCGTTTGTGCGGAGAAAATCTGCAATTTTCTCCCACCGCACTTCTTCCTTGCTCTGCATAGTGGGCTTCTCTGCGGGCTGTTCGCTGATTGCTTCTTGCAGGGCTTCTTTTATGATGCCCAGCATGAACTCAATAAACACTGTCCCTTCTCCCTGCGCATTGGACTGGTTGATGGCTGCATAATATTCAGGCTGATGGTCGTGGATGATAGATTCTATTGGTAGCCATGCGAACAATGGATTCCACTTTGACAGCAGTAGTGTGTGCCAAAGCCGCCCCATGCGTCCATTATACCATCGGCAAACGGATGGATCACTTCAAATTCATAGTGGAACACACAGCTTTTTATCAAAAGTGGGAAAGGACTGCTTTCTGTCCATTGAACCAGTTCTTCCATCAAAGTGGGACCATACTGCGGCAGTGTTCCAAAATGCAGGACATTTCCCTTACTGTCCACAACACCCACAGGCCGGGAGCGAAACTCGCCAGCTTCGCGCACAAGCCCCTGCATCATCGTCCGATGTGTAAGCAGGAGGTCATCAACCGAATATGGATTCAACTCTGCAAGGTGGTCGTAAATTTCGTAGGCATTTTTTACCTCTGCAATGTCTTTTGGAGGGGCAAGCACACGTTTGCCGGAGAGAACGGCAGTCACCTGTTCCAACGAGAGAGTGTTCTGCTCGATTGCCAGAGAAGAATAAATCGTTCGGATGCGGTTCTGGTGGCGTAAGATCGGGCTTGTGGAAAGATTTTGAGTGGAACTGATTTTGCCTACCAGTTCACTGATCTCCATCACGTCCGAAAGGGCTGCTTCTGTAATTTCAAATGGCGGCTTCTTGTTTCGCACGGCGTATACCTCCCTGATTCTTTCTTTTATCATATCATTTCATCTATCATTCATCAATCAGAATTTTGAAAAAATGATAGATGAAAATGAGGTCATTGTTTTGTGTGGTCGATTTGAGTATAAGAGGATGGCTCTCTGCGGTTAGCAGTTTTATTGAATATCCATACCTCAAATCGTGCTTTTGGTTTATTCACCTATCAACGAAAGAAAATGTTTTCTATGCAGTTTTTGACCCACATTATCTTTCTTCTGAACCTTCTCATCAACTATTTTAGCTAAGAAGATGACCGAATGGAAATGGTTCTTAAAGTGATTACTAAGAGGTATCCCATCAACCGAAAAAAGCGATACGCTTGCCTGCAGCGCTATGCAAAACTCGAAGAAAGAGGAATGAAAACGATGCGGCAAAACGGCAGTCTCCCCGTTAGACATTCCTACGGGTTGGGACCATCGGGCTAAGGGGCTGTTGCAAAATAGTGTCCCTTCAAACTGTTGAAAAATGCCACATTCACCGTGCAAATCGGGCAGAATGTTGAAAACTCAAAGACAAATCCACACAAATAAGTATAGCAAAGCTGAGCATCTGTGAAAAAAAGTAGGTGCCCAGCTTTTTACATTTTCAGTTCCGAAAAAATCTACACCTTTTTGAGGGGAAAAAGATGAGATTTTCGCTTTCCGCGTTGCAATTTGGAAAAGAACTTCTGGAGGTCAAAGGCGAGACAGAGGAGAAAGAGTTCTGTTGAATTGTTGGTCTTTCCCCGCATCAGGAAGCGCCGGAAGTTCCGGTCACTTTTCAGCACACCAAAGGCGCCTTCTACCTGAATGGATCGATTCATCCGCAGAAGTGCTCCTTTCTCGGAAAGAAGGTTCTCGAAAGCAATCTTTCTGTGTTCAGCAGATTCTACACACATCCGGATCTCTTTGTTTTTCGCCTCGTTGGGGGACTTGAAGCACTTGCTTCGGAGTTCGCAGCCGGAACAATCTTCGCAGCGATATGGCCTTTCCAAAGAGCATGAAGCTCTGCTGTTTGCTGTGCAGACAGGCATTTCCAGCGAACTGACCGCTGGTGAACAGCTTCGTGCCAAACTGGTGGCACACGAAGAAAACGCCTGCGACTTTGCCGCCGTAACGGAAAATACCGGTGTACGCTTTGCGCTGGATGGGATTCGTGCCCCGTGGAAAATCTACTGCATCCGCTCGGCTTACTACATCTACAAGAGCTACGGTGCATCACTTTACCGTGAAATGCTGAGCGTTCTCGTAGACGCTTGGGGTGGCGATTCGGATTCGTTCCTGTCTGGCATCCTGCATGGCATGGCTCGTTTTCTGGCTCTGTATCAGGGCGAATACAGCCGGGAACGGCTGATTCTCCGGCTGCGCACAGTGCATCCCAAGACCATCACCCGGTTGGCACAAAACGACACTGGCAATGTGGCAGACCGCCACATGAAACAGATCCTGTCCATCTACAACGGTGCTGGCCGTGCCCACAGTCTGCCTTGCAAGCGGTGATGAGCATGATTCCAGTCAACCGAAAATTTTTGCGCGGTGATATTTACTACGCCAATCTGGAGCCACACCTTGGCTCCGAGCAGGGCGGTATCCGCCCTGTGGTCGTGGTGCAGAACAACACCGCAAACTGCTATTCGCCCAACCTCATTGTTGCGCCTGTTACATCCAATACTGCAAAGAAGCCCGATCACCAAGCCCACGTTCTTGTGGACAGTAATCGGGCTTTTTTGCAGCCCTCTATGATCTTGGCAGAATCTGTCCAGACCATCAGCAAGGGACGGCTGATCCGCCCGATGGGG
>OIXW01000652.1_pt1 | contig 10415 bp, 9 predicted proteins | sample 1587951 | NCBI WGS metagenome assembly OIXW01 (sample SAMN03283239) | human gut metagenome | biome: human-associated habitat; material: feces | host: Homo sapiens | place: Peru | collected 2012
CTTCATCAGCCTCCATCTACTTATAAAATAATACCACATAAGCGCAAATTTGTACCACTTATGCACTAAATCATACCGCTCATGCACACAAGTATAAATATGCTGATAAAAATATAAAATAAACATTGTAATTTTGCAGTAGTTCTTAAATCCGTAGACAACTGACAGATAATCATGAATGTAAACAAAGGCTATACGGCATTTATTGTCGATGACAACCCTGCAGCACTCGAGACATTGGCCACTGACCTGCGCCAACAGCCAGAGTTTGCCGAGGTGTATACCTTTGCATCATACGCCGAAGCCACGCTGCCACTGCTTGAGAAACAACCCGATGTGCTGTTTCTCGATGTCGAAGTGCCTGGCAAAACGGGCTTGGAGTTTCTCGACTCCATACGCTCGAAGGTGACATTCACATTCAAGGTAGTGTTCTACACCGGCTTTTCCGACTACATGATTGACGCCATACGCCAATCGGCATTCGACTATCTGCTCAAGCCGTACAAGCAAAGCGAGCTGCGCCTCATCATCGACCGCATGAAACAAAGCGAGAACGAGCGCGTACTGCAACGCATAGGCAACGATGCCATGCAACGCAAAATAGCTATGCAGACAGTGAGCGAACTGTTGCTCATAAACCTCGACGAGGCACTGATGTTCAACTACTCAAGCGAGCGACGCTCGTGGGTGCTCACCCTGACAGACGGCACTGTACACGTGCTGAAAAAAGGTGTTACGGCCGACGACCTGGCCAACTTCAGCCAGACCATGGTGCGCATAAGCAACACTTGCATTATCAACCTCAACTACCTTGCAGCAGTTGAGAATAACACGCAACACTGCCGCCTGTGCCCACCATTCGACGACATCGAAATTACAGCATCGCGCCGCTACTTCAGCAAACTGAAGGAAAGGCTTGATTTACTTTGATTTACCTCTCTTATACTTTACATATAGACTGATGAGAAAACACAGGAGCGACGTTATTTTAACCTAACCCTCTCCACATAAGCCTCAACCGTACCCCCAGCCAAGCTATCCTGACAATGTTCCATACTCATGGTGGTAAAGGTTGGGGCTTTTTCGTGCCTGTACGTGCAAACAACGCGTGACACGTGCCAATACCACGTACCAATACCAAGCAGGTGGGCACTTTCAGTGTAAAAATAATTTTGAGCACTTGCTTAAAGTTGTAACTTTGCACACGACATTTCACCACCATTGACACAATGCACAAGTATCAGCATTGTAACAAGCTGGTATTTGAGGCCGTGGCCGACTACGTGCCGGCCTACGACCGCTGCAACCTTTACATGATATGCAAACAGACAAGAAATACGCACTTTTGATTTCGGGCGGCGTTGACAGCGCCGTGGCCTGCCACCTGTTGTGTGAGCAAGGCATCAAGCCCGACCTTTTTTACATAAAGATTGGCATGCAGGGCGAAGGCACAACCTGCACTGCCGAGGAGGACATCGAACTCTCCACACTCACAGCCAAACGCTACGGACTGCAACTCAACATTGTCGACTTGCAGCAGGAATACCACAACCGCGTCACTGCCTATGTGGTGGAGCGTGTCAAGCGCGGCCTCACGCCCAACCCCGACGTAATGTGCAACCGCCTCATCAAGTTTGGCGCCTTTGAGGAGAAGGCTGGCTATGCCTACGACTACATTGCCACCGGCCACTATGCCCAAACCTACCACGACGCAGACGGCCAACTCTACCTGGCACCGGCCCCCGACCCCGTAAAGGATCAGTCCGACTTTCTGTCGCAACTGACCGATGTGCAGGCACAAAAGCTCTGCTTCCCCATCGGACATCTGCTCAAGCACGAGGTGCGCGACATTGCCGACCGCGAACACCTGGCACCGGCCCACCGCCGCGACAGCCAGGGCATCTGCTTCCTTGGCAAGATTAATTACAACGACTACTTGCGCATGCTGCTCGGCGAGCGCGAAGGCGAGGTGATAGAGCGCGAAACGGGCAAGGTTATTGGTAAGCACAAGGGCTATTGGTTCCACACCGTGGGGCAGCGCAAGGGGCTTGGCCTTGGCGGCGGCCCATGGTTTGTGACCGACAAGGACATTGAGCGCAACATCATCTATGTGTCGCACACCGATGCTTGCCACGGACTCTACGGCACCGAGTTTCACCTGACGGGTTTCCACTTTATCACAGCCGACCCATGGAAAGGGGCCCCCGAGGTGGACGTGCTATTCAAAATTCGCCACACCGAGCGGCCACGCCCCGGTCACATGGTACGCCAGCCCGACGGCCGCTTTCTCATCACCTCGCCCACCCCGGTACAGGGCATTGCGCCCGGCCAGTTTGGGGTGCTCTACACTGCCGATGGCAAGATTTGTGCAGGCAGCGGCGAAATCAGATTTTGACAATTATAAGGGTGGTTCTAAAAACAGAATTTTTAGAGCCACCCTAAAGTCAAGGACGTGTAGTGTTTCATTGTTTGCGTGTAATGCGCTGGCACAACAGTCCTTTACATGGTTACAAATTTGCTTTTTATCCTGTAAATCTGATAGGAAACGCGTCGCCCCCATTAGTGCTTGCGTTTTGTGTTAGCGTTTGGTGCTTGAGGGGGCTTTTTTATACTACAAGAACTTTACCCATCGAGTATCTTACATCTTACACAAATACATCGTAACACATTGACAATCAACGCTTTATTTAGTGTAAGATGCTACAAATTTCACTTACACACAACCTACACACCCCACATGCTGCCACACGGTACAAACACGGGAGAACAGTATCACGGCATAGGGGAGCAGAAAAGTCTGTTGCTCCGACAGATTTTTCTGCTCCCCTATGCCGTATTATCTACTGCATACGACAAAACCGACTGCAAGACAACGGAGTGAAGTGTGTAAGATGTATGCAAGGGTGTGTAAGATACTTTGGAATCATCTTACACTCTTGAAGCCACTGTGTATCAACTTGTTACGTGCAAAAAGTGTAAGATGGCAGTAAAAACACACGCACTCTTTTACATGTAGGCAGACGGGGAGGGAGCAAATATTTGTGTACAAATTGTACACTTTTTTTGATGGGTACAATGCCTTGGTGTTACCTTTGCAGCACTTTACTTTTGTACTAAACCAAATTGTAGTAACTACCATGAAACGAATGCTTAACAAAATGCTGCGTTATGCCGATGCCATTGTGAAACGTGGTGTTGACAAACTGATAGACGCTATCGGACATAGCCCGGAACCACAAACTAAAAACACTGAAACGCCCCAGCAGCAAAAACGCATGGGCAACGGCACAGACTGCGCACCGCAAGCGACTGGCAACACCACAAACTGCGGTCTGACCGAACAAACCATCACCCTGATGGACGAACTGTGCGACATGCGCTATAATGTGCCTGACCGCACGCCCGAAGTGCAACGGCGCGACCAGGCGGGCAAAGGGGGTGTGCCCGTGAGCAAACTGGTGCGCAACACGATGGTGATTGACCTGCACAAACGGGGCTGCATGGTGTGGAACAGTACGTGAACGAGGCTGCTGAAAAATGCCCCGACGTGAGACGCGTCGCCCCCATTAGAGCGCAAATCCCTGGCACAACAGTCCTTTACATGGCTTCAAATTCGCTTTTTAACCTGTAAATCTGATAGAAAACGCTACCACTAATGGGGGCGACGCGTCCCGCGTCGGGAAAAGATCCAGCTATTATTTAGTGTATCTTTCCTTTTAATTATCCCGACGCGAGACGCGTCGCCCCCATTAGTGCTTGCGTTTTGAGGTAGTGCTTTTAGCTAAACTCTATCACAAAACTCAAGCTATAGTGGTAGCGTTTGGTGTTTGAATTTTGCGTCAGTCAATAAAGCGCTTGGCAAGCGGGCCAAACTCCTCGATGCGGCGGTCGCGCAAGAAGGGCCACCAGCGGCGCACATTTTCACTGCGCTGCATGTCCACCTCTATCACGGCATTCACAGCCTCGTCCTTTGGTGCGCGATACAACAACTCGCCCTGCGGGCCGGCCACAAAACTTGAGCCCCAAAAACTGATGCCATTTGTCTGGCCCGAAGGGTCGGGCTCGTGGCCCGTGCGGTTGACGGCTATCACGGGGAGTCCGTTGGCCACAGCATGACCGCGCTGCACAGTAGTCCATGCCTCACGTTGGCGCTCCTGCTCGTCGGGGGTATCGCTGCTTTCGTAGCCTATGGCAGTGGGGTAAATGAGCAGTTCGGCACCTTGCAGGGCCATGAGCCGCGCACCCTCGGGGTACCATTGGTCCCAACAAACCTGCACCCCAAGGCGACCAACTGATGTGTCGATGGGGTGGAAACCCATGTCGCCCGGTGTGAAGTAGAATTTTTCGTAATAGGCAGGGTCGTCGGGTATGTGCATTTTGCGGTATTTGCCAGCAATGCTGCCATCGCGCTCAAACACCACGGCGGTGTTGTGATACAAGCCGGCAGCGCGCCGTTCGAACAGCGAAGTGACGAGCACTATGCCATGCTGGCGGGCTATCTGGCCATAAAAGTCGGTTGAAGGACCAGGAATAGGCTCTGCCAAATCAAAATTATCGGTACTCTCAACCTGGCAAAAGTATAGCGAGTTGTGCAACTCTTGCAACACCACCAGCTCTGCCCCCTGGGCTGCCACATCGGCAATGTTGCGTTTAAGATTTTGCTTGTTAGCCTCCACATCAGCCGTACAGGCCTGTTGTACGATGCCTACCTTGAGTATTTTATGTTTGGTCATTGTAATAGCAATTATTTACTGGAATTCCGGATTTAACAAGGACGGGCTGAATCCGAAACATGAGTTATTTAATCAGAGAAAGTTTGCGGCAACACGCCCTTGGGGTACTGCATGGTGACACAATGCAGCGAACCATGTTGGCGTATGAGCGCGCGGCAGTCCACACCCACCACATCGCGTCCGGGAAAAGCCTTGTGCAGCACTTCGGCCGCAGCCTCATCATTGTCGGGCTGTGCGTAGGTGGGGTACAGCACCACATTGTTCATTACCAGATAGTTGGCATAGGTGGCAGGCAGGCGCTCGCCGTTTTCGTCGTATATGGCGTTGGCCATGGGCAGTGCCAACAGACGGTAAGGCTTGCCGTCGGCAGTGCAAAACGTGTGCAGTTGCTGCTCCATGGCCTGCAGTGCGGCATAGTGTTCATCGGCCTTGTCGGTACATTTAACATACACAATGGTATTGTCAGGACAAAGGCGGGCCAGGGTGTCGATGTGCGAGTCGGTGTCGTCGCCGGCCAGATAGCCATGATCGAGCCACAGCACGCGGTTCACGCCAAGGCGCTCCTTGAGCAGAGCCTCCTTGTGTGCCTTGTCAAGTTGCGCATTGCGGTTGGGGTTGAGCAGGCACTCCGATGTGGTGAGCAAGGTGCCAAGACCGTCCACTTCGACACTTCCCCCCTCGAGTTCAAAGTCGAGACAGTCAACGTATTTGCCTTTCAGCACAGGCGTGTCACCCTCAACCAGGTGGGCGTTGATGGCATTGTCGAGCGAAGCCTCAAACTTGCCTCCCCACCCATTGAAACGGAAGTCGAGCAGTTCGGGCCCCTCGGTGGTGGCCAGGGTCAGAAAGGCGTGGTCGCGTGCCCAGGTGTCGTTGGTGTTGCAAGTTTTATATATAATGTGTGCGGTGGCGCGCTTGGGCAGTTGCTCGTCAATCAGGCGTTTCACGGCCTCGGTGTCGGGTGCCACAATGAGCAGCGTCTCGCGCGTGGCTATTTCGTAGGCCAGACGCAGATAGCAGGCAGTTACCTCGGGCAACATATATGCCCAATCGGTGCCAGCGTGTGGCCATGTAAGTTGCACACCGCTCTGCAAGGCCCATTCGGGAGCCAGGGTGCGCTTCAAGGTTGCGGTTGTTTCGTCGTCCGCTATTTGCCCCACGACCATGCTCAGGTTGAGTCCGTCGCGTGAGGCGGTGGGTGGTAGTGAAAATAGTGCCAATGTATGTGTGCTGTTTTATATTATTACTCGTTAGTGGAATTAGTTGACGAGGGGACAAGTTGACGGGGTAACGGGTAAGTTTGCTAAGTTTCTTAGCATTCTGACTTTAACAGAATAAGTAGCGTTTGGCATACTTACCCGTTAACTTTTCAACTTTTCAACTTTTCAACCCGTCCCCCCGTCAACTGCGGCTCACCTGCAGCCCCTCGGCAGACACGTCCATGTCGACAAAGCGCGAGTTTGGCGTGAGCGGATTATCGGTGAGCAACTGCCTGATGCGTTGTGCCGCCTGGGCGTCCTTGGCCACCATATACATAAATCCGCCACCACCGGCACCCGGCAGTTTGTAGCCATAGCACAAGTCGTCTACGCGGCGGCAAAGAGTCTCAACAGCCTCAGGCGATGTGCCGGCGTCGAGCGCTTTGTTCTGCTCCCAAGTGGCACGCACCATGCGGCCATAGCGGGCCAGGTCGTTGGTTTGCAAGGCATCAAACACCGTGAGCGCATGCTGCTTCATGTTGTTGAGCAGATGCAGGTGTTGCGTGTTGTTGAGGAACATGCCCCGCACAATTTCGGTAAGTATGTGTTTGGCCGTGCGTGTGATGCCCGTGTAATAAAGCAAATGGCACGGACGCGTGTCGGGGTGGGTAAACAGGGTGTCGGGCAACCAGCGCGCCATGGCATTTTGGTCGAAGCCGGTTGTGGTTTGCAACAACTTTACGCCTGGCAACACACCGCCATACTGGTCTTGCCAACCACCGCCAGTGGTGAGCAACTGTTCAAGCACAAGGGTGCGGTTGCACACCTCGTTCTTGTCCCAGCCAAGGCCGCAGAAATTGCTCAAGGCTGCCAGCACGGTGGCTGCCAGCACACTGCTCGTGCCAAGGCCGGAACCTGCCGGAATGGCTGCCAACAGTGTGATTTCTAATCCACAGCCGAAAGCCTCGAGCTGTTGGCGCAGCGAGGCAAAATGCTCTGTGCCAAAGCCTGGTGCAAACCCCGCAAGGGCCAAGGCCGCCTTAGGTATGGAGAAGGGCGACCCCACCTTGTTGTATTGCAGCAGAGACTCGTAGGTTTCGATGCGCTCCATGGCACCGAGGTCGATGGAGCGGCAGATGACCACAGGCTCCTTGCATGGCTTGACATACACCTGCAAGGGCGGTTGGCCATTGAGGTTGACCGCAAGATTTACCACATTGCCGCCAGCTATCAAACTGTAAGGTGGTGTATCAGTCCAGCCACCGGCCACATCGATGCGCACACTGCTGCGTGCCCACACTATTTGGTCGGCATAGGTGGTGCAGCGCGGGGTGCATTGGTGGCGCAGCACATTCTCGGTCAGCCCGTCGCGCAGCAGGGCAAATGCCTGGCTTTCGTAGGCCTGGGCCTCGGCAGCCTGGGTGGGGCGCAAACATTCGGCACGGAACATGGCATCGTGTATGCGTGTCATCAGCGGAGCCGTTTGCGGCAGCGCATCGGGCAACGGCCATTGGTTTGCGGCATATTGCGCTGCCATGTCTTTAAGATTGACTTGATAGAACACACTGCGCTGCCAGTTCTTTGCCACCAAGGGGAGCGTTTGAGCCTGCAAGGTACGGCGCTGTTCAAAGAGCCGCGGCAAATTGGCCTGTGCTGATAGTTCGTCGGCCGACAAGCGCGGCAATTTGCCCCAAAGAGCTGACGTCTCGGCATCGGGTGTGTCGCTCACAAACCAGTTGAGCAGCTGCCCCAACGCCTCCATGTCGGAAGTGACGGGGAACAAGGGGGCCGACTGCAAATCGGTGCCTGGCCCGCCCAAACTGTTGGCAGACAAGCCGCGAGCCGCGAGCCAGCTGTGCAGGGGCTGCTCCATGTACATCGTGTCGAGGCTGGCCACATCGCCCCTGAAGGCATCGGTAAAACCATAAGGACGCACGGCATAAGCCGCATCGCCCACCGGCACAAAGTCGACACACACGCCATTGCGCAAGGTCACCTGCCAGTTGTTTTGAGGCACACCCGTAATAATGTGGTTGCTGCCATAGTGCCAACCCTTGCCCACATAAGCATTTTCAATCCACACTTTGCGGGTGGCAGGTGTGGGACGGTTGACGAGCAGGGTGTTTTGTGTGAACACCGAAGTTTGCGGTTTAATGCCCCTTTGCAATATATAGCGTTGGTCTTTTACCAAATTTTGTATAGCCACCGACGAGGCTATCATGTCCGGCCCCGTGCCATAGTGGTAGAACTCGCCACCCGGCAGGGGCAGTATGGCCACCGACAAGTCGGCCAGAGCGGCGTCGGGGCGCGACGGATTTTGACCCAATGCACAACCAAAGTCGCTATACAGGTCGTAGTAGCCAGGCAGCGCTGCAAGATGTCCGCCCGGTGTGCAGCCCTTGCCGCCATTGGCTCCGGCCTCACACTTCTGCATCAGGCGTTTGACAGCCTTGTCGCTGAGCAGCCACACCCCGATGTCCATCAGCATCAAGTGCGTGGGCATCAGTTCGGCTTGTTGTGCGGTTGTAGGCTTTTGCAGCATAAAGTCGAGTTGTGTGGGCGTTTGGCGGTTCATCAAAAACACGCCATGGTGCGATGCCTGCACGGGGTCGGCCCACAAACCATAGCACACCACGTCGGCCTCGGGAATGTCCTGCAAAGCTTCGGTGGTGCGCAGCAATACATCGCCACTCACTATCAGTGTGTGCAGCGATGCCGGTGCCTTGTGCATGATGTCGTGGTAGAGCGGCAGTTGCAAGTCGAGCAACGTTTGGTTAATGCGTTGGCCGCGCGCCCACCTGAACACGGGTATTGGGGTGAGCACCTTGCCGCTTGGTGCGTAGGCCGGCAGTCGCCGGCTTTGTCCGCCAGCATGCAGCAACACACGTTTGTGCTGTGCCAGCCATGTGTCAAAACACACATTGGCACCTTCGTCGGCATGGGCCGACTTGAGCAGCCATGCCGTGCCGCCGCCCGAGCCAAGTTTGTGGTCGGCGGGGTCGGCTGTGCAGTAGTATGTATCACGCTCCGCCCCCGTCAGTTGGTGAAACACCCCGACGGCATTAGGTGGCAGCGATAGCAAGTTCTTTATCATATATGCGGATTATCTGCTTGCAAAGATAGTGCAAACCGAGTGAAGAAAGTCAAGCTTGCTTGAACTTTCTGCCGAGGTGCAGCCTATCTTATTAGGAGAAGCAGCAAGATAATACAAGTTTTTAAGTTACATGCCCCTCCGCACCGAGTTTTATTTGTAAATTTGGCACTGAAACAGAAATGCTCACAATGAACATCAAAATATTCAGCCTGTTACTGGCCGTACTACCTGCAACGGCATTAGCACAGGAGTATGCCTCAGCGTTCAACACGTTGAGGCTTCCCGCGTCGTCGCACGCAGCCGCCCTGGGCGGGCAAAACGTGACGCTCATTGAGGACGAACCAACTGCCGGCTGGTATAACCCGGCACTTTATGCCAACGTAAGCGACTTGTCGGCCGGCCTTGATTTCATGACCTATGCCGCGGGCAGCACGTGGATGGGAGCACACTTTGTCAAGGCTTTTGGCGAACGCCACACCATGGCTGTCGGTGCGCAATACATGAATTACGGCAAGATGGACGAGACCGACGAGGCAGGGAACACCTTGGGGCAATTCAGCGCCAAGGACATTGTAATAGGGGCAGGTTACAGCTATTTGCTGTCTGACCGATGGACGGGTGGCGCCAACCTGAAAATGATGGTGTCGAACCTGGCCGACTACACTGCCCTGGCAGCAGCCATTGATGTGGGCGTAAACTATTATGACGATGAAAATGACCTGTCGGTGTCGGCTTCGCTGCAAAACATTGGCACACAGCTGAAAGCGTACCATGACGGGCAACGCACGCATTTGCCCTTCACCCTGGCATTAGGTTTTAGCAAGGGCATGGCACACCTGCCAGTGCGCTTTCATGTTACCATGACCGACGTAACACGCTGGAAGTCGAGCTACTACGTGTTGCCCGAAAACAAGGATAAGGACAAGAGCGACAAAGTGGGATTTGGCAAAAAGGCTCTCAACCACTTTGTGTTGGGTCTTGATATTCTGCCCACCGACTACTTGTATCTGTCGGTCGGCTACAACTTCCGCCGTGCCTACGAGCTCAAGGCTTCTGGTTCGTCACATTTGGCAGGCTTGTCGGCTGGTGCCGGCGTTAATGTCAAGCATTTCAAGTTTGGCGTGTCGTACGCCAAATATCATCAGGCCAGCAACTCTATTATGGCCAATGTAGGGTACGCCTTCTGATGCAGAATGTGTGTGCACCGTCTAACCCCGAAAGTTGAACAGAATGTGAACTTATGAATACGCAAGAAGCAACTACTCAGGCTATATTGTCGAATCAAGGCAATATGACCTCATTCAGATATGCCGGCTACAACATTCGTTTCCGAACTCCAAGCATACTGAAAAAGTATGTTGAAGTAAAGTCGTGGGACAATGGTTATAT
>OIXW01000653.1_pt1 | contig 10410 bp, 7 predicted proteins | sample 1587951 | NCBI WGS metagenome assembly OIXW01 (sample SAMN03283239) | human gut metagenome | biome: human-associated habitat; material: feces | host: Homo sapiens | place: Peru | collected 2012
AATTTGAAACCTTCAAGCCAAATTCTTTCAGCACATAATCTTTGATTTCCTGATAGGTTGCTTTCAACTCGGCACTGGTGGCATCCAGCTCGTCCAGGTCTAAGTCGATCTCTATCGTGTCATCTGGTTTTTGTTGGGACAAAAGAACAACCGTCTCCACATGCACAGTCTCACAGAACTGATCCACCGCCGTCATCTTCTCCACACGATATCCCGCTAGCTGCATCATCTCTAAATCTCTTGCCAAGCTTGTCATCTTACAGGAAATATATACAATCTTATCCACCCCATAATTCAAGATCTTCGGAAGTGCCTTCGGATGAATTCCGTCTCTCGGCGGATCCAGTACGATCACATCCGGCTTCTCTTCAATCTCATCAAGTACCTTAAACACATCTCCGGCAATAAATCTGCAGTTGGAAAGTCCGTTTCGGACAGCATTTTCTTTTGCTGCCTCGACTGCTTCTTCAATAATCTCGACACCGATCACTTTCTTCGCAACCGGAGCAAGCACCTGACCGATTGTTCCTGTTCCGCTGAACAGATCGAATACAACCTGATTATCAATATCTCCAATGTATTCTCTTACAGTCTCGTACAGCACTTCTGCACCTTTTGAGTTTGGCTGGAAGAAGGAAAATGGTGTAATCTTGAATTCCAGTCCGAGAAGCTTCTCATAAAAGAAGTCCTGTCCATAAAGAATTCTTGTCTCATCACTCTTCACGACATCGGACAGAGAATCATTCAATATATGAAGGATTCCAACAATCTTTCCTTCTAATTCCAATGCCAAAAGTTCTTCTACTAATGGAGTTAAGTCATATTCTTCCTGCGTTGTCGTTACAAGATTCACAAGAATCTCGCCTGTTGTATCGCCTCGTCTTAAAAGAAGATGGCGAAGATAGCCGACATGCTGCATTTTCTTATAATAACTTACATTTCTTTCTTTGAAATAATTCAGCACACAAAGGAGAATCTTATCCATATCTTCATGGACAAGCTGACAGTCTCCTGCTGTCAGTACATCATAAGTACTTCCTTTTTTATGAAGACCGAGAGATAACGGACCGTCTTTGAATTCATCTCCAAAAGAAAATTCCATTTTATTACGATAATGGAATTCCTTCGGACTGTGCTTCACACCTTCAAAAACATATTCACCTTTTACTACCGGATCCATGATTCTGCGGATCTGTCCTTCTTTCATCTTCACCTGCTCTTCATATGGCATCGTCTGATACATACAGCCACCACAGGCCGGAAAGATACTACAGACCGGCTCTCTTGTCTCTAATGGAGATTTCTCCAACACTTCAAGAAGTCTTCCTTCTGCATTTCCTCTTTTAAATTTATTTATCATAAAACGGATCTTCTGTCCCGGAATCCCATTTTTCACAGTAACATACTGTTCTTCCTCCGGAACAAATACAATCCCCTTGTTTGGGAAATCTACACGTTCAATAATACCCTCGTAGATCTGACCTTTTTTCATCCTAATCTCCTATCAATTCTAATCTATTTTAACAGAAAAACAGACAGGATGGTTTCTTCTCACACCCTGTCTGCACTTTTGCAATTCACTCAAGAATTATACCTGATCATCCTCGCTGAAGTAATCATCAAAATCGTCATCAAAATCATCTTCAAAATCATCAAGATAATCCGGTGATACGAAACGATATACTGCATAAGCGATTGCAGCTACTGCTGCTACTGCTCCGATGATAGCCAGTGTCCAGATTACTGTGTTCTTCTGCTTCTCAGCCTCATTCTTATGAAGAATCTCGTTCAATCTTGTTTCTGCAATGATGTCTTCTATTCTCTTGTTCATATTAACACGTCCTTTCTTCACCTTTTGCGGTGACAGATAATCTGTGTTTATTATAACACCTGACGATTCATATTACTACTGATTTATCATTTTTTTATAACTTTCTCATACCTTTACAAGCTTGGCAAATTTTGCAAACATCTTGCGTGTTCCGACACTGTCAAATTCAATCGTAACCTCGTGATCTCGTCCGCCTTCTTTGATATCCGTTACTGTTCCTTCCCCAAACTTCACATGACGTACCCGGTCTCCGACCTCATAACCAAGTGGACCATTTCCACCTGCTGCCAGCTGACTTCCCTTCTGCAGGGATGCCAGTGCCTGACTTCCTGTAACTGTCTTACTCGTTCCCTGATTCTTCGCAGGTGTTATTCCACCAAGTGCTCCTGCGAATGCCTGTGCCCGAAATGCTTCTCTGGCACGTGCATATGTATTCTGCTGTACTGGCATCTCCGTTTCCTGAGTAAACTTCTTGTTTCCTGTATCAAGCAATTCCCTCGGGATTTCTTTCACAAATCTTGACATTGGATTGTACTGTGTCTCACCGTGCACCATTCTTCTGCGCGCACTTGTCAAAGTCAGTTCCTGCTCTGCCCTTGTGATTCCAACATAACAAAGTCTCCGCTCTTCTTCCAGTTCTTCTCTGTCTCCTGCATTAATACTCATATATCCCGGGAAAAGCCCATCTTCCATCCCTGCAAGATAAACACGTGGAAATTCAAGTCCCTTTGCACTATGTAAAGTCATCAGAACAACATATTCCTGGTCTTCATCCAAACTGTCAATATCCGCAACCAAAGCAACTTCTTCAAGGAATCCACTCAATGTTGCCTTTTCATCTTTATCCTGACAACTTTCCTCATAAGTTGCCGCCTTACTGATCAGCTCATCTATATTCTCTTTTCTTGTTTTCGCCTCTTCTTTATCTTCATTTTCAAGGCTTTCTATATATCCTGTCTTCTCAATCACTTCCTGTAAAAGATCTGTGATGTTCATCTCTTCTGCCAACGTCTTAAAATACTCGATCAATGCCGCAAAAGAGTCCAGTTTTGTTGCACTTCTTCCCACTCCTGCGATCAGCCCCGGTGCCAGTAATGCCTCATAAAAACCAATTCCACGTTCTGTTGCAGACTCCTGAATCCGGTTAATTGTTGTAAGACCGATTCCTCTCTTTGGGACATTAATGATTCTTCTAACCGAAACATCATCACGTCCATTGTCGATTGTCTTGAGATAAGCAAGAAGATCCTTAATCTCTCTTCTCGCATAGAAATTCACACCGCCGACAATCTTATAAGGAATATTCATGGCAATAAATTTCTCTTCCAGCAGACGGGATTGTGCATTCGTACGATAAAGAACTGCACTGTCATTATAGGAACCTCCCTGTCTGACAGCACTTTTGATATCTTCGCCTATGAAATCCGCCTCATCAAATGCAGTATCAAACTGACGCAGACGAATCAGTTCGCCTTCTCCGTTCTCCGTCCAAAGTGATTTTTCCTTTCTTCCACGGTTATTCGCAATCACACTGTTCGCTGCATTCAGAATATTCCCTGTAGATCTGTAGTTCTGCTCCAGTTTGATTACCTTTGCATCCGGAAATTCATGCTCAAAGTCAAGAATATTTCGGATATTCGCTCCACGGAACTTGTAGATTGACTGATCATCATCTCCAACGACACAAAGATTCTTATATTTTCCTGCAAGAAGGCTTACCAGCTGAAACTGAACTGTATTTGTATCCTGATATTCATCTACCATAATATAGCGGAATCTTTCCTGATAACTCTCAAGCACATCCGGCTGTGTCTGCAAAAGCTGTACTGTCTTTACAAGCAGATCATCAAAATCCAGCGCATTATTCGCCTTCATCTGCGCCTCATACTCGCGGTAAACCTTAGCAATCTTCATCTTAGCAAAGTCTCCTCCGGCATTCAGTTCAAATTCATCCGGAAGGATCATCTCATTCTTGGCAGATGAAATTGCTGAAAGCAGACTTCTTTCTTTAAACACTTTCGTATCCACATCTACTTTCCGACAGACTTCCTTAATTAATGTCTTCTGATCATCTGTATCATATATCGTAAAATGATTCTCATACCCTAATCTGTCAATAAATCTTCTCAAAATACGCACACATGCAGAATGAAATGTGCTCACCCATACACTTTCTGCTCCAAAACCGACAAGATTATCCACACGTTGGCGCATCTCTTCTGCCGCTTTGTTCGTAAATGTGATTGCAAGAATATTCCATGGGTTCACGCCACGTTCTCCGATCAGATACGCGATCCTGTGCGTCAAAACTCTTGTTTTTCCTGAACCGGCTCCGGCAAGGATCAGAAGAGGACCGTCCGTGTGGTAAACAGCCTCTCTCTGTGGTTCATTTAATTTATCATAAATGCTCATCTTTCCACTCCTTTAAAGTTATAAAGATATCTGTAAATGTATTCCCATTATCAAACACACGTTCCTGTTTGTCAACTACATTTTCCGGCCTTCTTATCTTTTGCTTGCTATCTAGTTTTAAATACTATATAATAAATGTATTGAGGTGATAACATGAATATAGACACAAGTAATCTGTTAAACAGCATTTTGGAAGAACTTTCTTCTTTAAGTTATGTGCATCCCGGCGATGTTCCGAATATTGATCTTTACATGGATCAAGTAACTACTTTTATGGATGAGCAGCTGGCTTCGACCAAACGTTACCCTGATGATAAGATCCTGACAAAGACCATGATCAATAATTATACGAAGAACAATCTTCTTCCACCCCCGGTGAAGAAGAAATATTCCAGAGAGCACCTGCTCCTTCTGGTCTTCATTTATTATTTTAAGAGTATTCTTTCAATCAAAGATATTGAGACAGTCCTTGCACCGCTCACAGAGAAATATTTTCCGGATGGAAGCTCTTTTGAATTAGCGGATATTTACAAAGAAGTCTGCAAGATTGAAAAAGAACAGCTGGATTCCATCAAAGAGAATGTAACTGCTACTTATGAGAAATCTGCTGAGACTTTCACTCATCTTGCTGATGGCGAAGATAAGGAGATCTTACAGCAGTTTGCATTTATATGCAGCTTGAGTTTTGATGTATATATCAAGAAAATGATCATTGAACGGATCATTGATGACCTCTCTTCCAAGTCTTCAAAAAACGAAGAGAAAAAGAAAGGGAAATAAACATTTCTGTTTAAAACGAGATACAGCCTGCGAAAGACTTTATCAGGATCTTCCACAGGCTGTATCTTTTGATTGATAAAAGGTATTTTATTGTAAGCTTAATTCTTAAGTGTTATTCTTCCGTTCCATTCTCTTCCTCAGCAAGCCCTACACGTTTGAAAACCATATCATATCCGTCATTCCCATAATTAAGAGAACGGTTCACACGACTGATTGTCGCAGTGGATGCTCCTGTCTTCTCCGCGATCTCCAGATATGTCTTCTGTTCACGGAGCATTCTTGCCACTTCAAATCTCTGTGACAATGAAAGCAGCTCATTGATCGTACAGATGTCTTCAAAAAATGTATAACACTCTTCTTTATTCTCAAGGCTTAAGATTGCCTGAAACAAATAATCTACTGCCTCGGTTCTGATCTTCTTACTCATACGAAACAATCTCCTTCTCAACCGGCTAATTATATGATGGCTTACGGCATACCATAAACCATAACAATACCTTTTGCCTTCTCAGGCCACTTTTTGATTTTAACACATTAAATTTTTAAAGTCCACCATTTCTTATGAATTTAATCTAAATTCTTGCGCAATTTTGATTTTTTTCTAAAACATTTTATGTAAAACACACTTTTTTCGTTGTTCTTCCTCTTTTAAGATGCTATAATAAATCTGTTATAAATATTTTGATACAAAAGAGAGGAGTACATGATTAATATGAAGTGCCCAATATGTGGAAAAGACCTGGATTTGCAGAATAAGCAGATTGGCACCAGCGAAAACGGGGATCCAATCTTTAATGAATATGCAATCTGCCATAGCTGTAAAAAGCAATGGAACCTTGATAAACAACGTGCAAAGAAGATCGCTGCCAAGAAAGCCGCAGAAGAGAAAGCAAAAGCTGAGGCTGAGGCTCGTGCTGCTGAAGAAAAAGCGAAAGCTGAAGCTGCCGCCCGCGCTGCTGAGGAGAAAGCGAAAGCTGAAGCTGCCGCCCGTGCCGCAGAAGAGAAAGCGAAAGCTGATGCCGCCGCCCGTGCCGCTGAAGAGAAACGAGCTGCCCGCAGAGAAGCAAAAGCCCGCGCCCGCAAAGAAGCGATTGCCCGCCTTGCTGCTGACAAAGGGATTTCAGAAGAAGAAGCTGAACGTATTCTTAAGGAGAGAGCCAGAGCCCGCAAAGCCGCTGCACAGAAAGCTGCCACTGATGCCACTGCCACTGATAATTCCGAAGAGCAGAAATATGGGAACATTCCAGCGGAAGAAATCCGTGATAAGCGTGAAAAAGCAGTTCGCAAGGGATACGAAGATATGCTTGCAACTGACCCTGACAGTAAAGCTGCCAAGAAGAAAAAGAAAGAGGAAACCGAAACTGCGAAAGCAAAAGAAGATGTGAAATCTAGAAAAATGGATGACTATGATGATGAGAAATCCTCTGATGATGAAGATGATGATGAATATGAATACGTAGACGAATATCCACGTTTCAGACCTGGACGCATCATCCTTGGAATCATTTCCCTGCTTGCATTTGGTTTCTGTATTTATAAAGGATTCGTAACAGGACTCAGCACATCAGGAGCTGACGTGACTTCTGCCCCTGGCATGAATTATGTCATTGTTGCTCTTTGTATGCTTATCACTGCACTGTTATACTTCATCATGAATAACCGTGATACACTTTTTGCATTCCTTATCCCGATGATTGTCTATATCGGTAGTGCTGTTTTTGCTTTCCTGAAACATGGAGATGAATTCGAGCTTCTTATTTTAGCCGGTGTAAGTGGTGTACTTGCTGTTATTTCACTGATTCTCGCAATTGCTTCCCGCGGTGGAGATGATTACGATGATGAAGATGATTACGACGATCCATTTGAAGAAGAACACGATAATTAAAATCGCGTTGTAAATCTTTTTGGTTTCTAAGAACAATTTATATAAGATAATTACAAGGGAGTATCATTTTGTGGTACTTCCCTTTTTTTTCCTGATATGCATTTTTTGTATCATATATCTAAAATATTTTTAGGTGTCAAAAAACTTTTTTAGAATAGTTGTTGCTTTTTGTTAAATATGTGATAAAATATAACCATAGGTATCTTTATATAATTAAAAATACACAACAAACACATACTCCTCAAAGATTTTTCTTTGGGGATTTTGTTACAAAGAAAGGAGTAACTGACATGGCATCATTTATAGTAAATGGTCAGGAAGTCTCACCTTCAAAGAATCAGAAACTGTTACGGTTCCTGCGTGATGAACTGCACATTACCTCTGCAAAGGATGGCTGCAGCGAAGGCGCTTGTGGAGCCTGTACTGTTATCATTGATGGACAGACTTGCAAATCCTGCGTACCTGACACAGATTCATTGGCCGGAAAGAATGTCATCACAGTCGAGGGGCTTTCTGATTGGGAACAGAAAGTTTACACTTATGCTTACGGGAAGGCAGGCGCTGTACAGTGCGGATTCTGTATTCCTGGTATGGTTATGTGCACAAAAGCACTTTTGGATGTAAATCCGGAACCAACCGATGATGAGATTCGCTATGCGCTGCGCAACAACTATTGCCGCTGTACAGGATATGTTAAGATCATGGACGCGGTACGTCTGGCAGCTAAGATTCTGAAAGAAGGAGTTTTACCAGATGACGGAGATCCTAGCTGGACTCTTGGTTCCCGTGTTTCTCGTATAGATGTTGAAGAAAAAGTGCTTGGAACAGGTAAATATCCGGATGACTATTATCCGGAAGGAATGCTCTATGGCGCTGCTCTTCGTAGTAAATATCCACGAGCTCGCGTACTTTCTATTGATACCTCTGCTGCCGAGGCTCTGCCTGGCGTAGAAGCGGTTGTAACAGCCGATGATATTCCTGGGGAGAATAAGATCGGACACTTAAAACATGACCAGTATTCACTGATTCCGGTTGGTGGACTGACTCATTATCTCGGAGATGCAATTGCCCTTGTAGCTGCAACTGACATGGCAACTGTAGAAAAAGCAAAGAAACTTATTAAAGTTGAATATAAAGTACTTCCTCATGTGCATACAGTGGAAGAAGCTGCTGCTCCGGATGCACCTCTTGTTTATGATGAAGAAGAGACTAACGTATGTGCTTATAAGCACATCAGCCGCGGAAATGCGGAAGAAGCAATCAAGAATTCCAAGTACGTGATCTCACATCACTTTGAGACACCTTGGACTGAGCATGCTTTCCTTGAACCAGAATGTGCTGTTTCTTTCTATGATGAAGATGGTGACATTTTCGTATATTCAACAGACCAGTCCGCTCACCAGACATTGCACGAAGTTACACTTATGCTTGGAACAGATAAAGTAAAGGTTCAGAACGCATTAGTCGGCGGTGGTTTCGGTGGTAAAGAGGACATGACTGTTCAGCATTTAAGCGCATTGCTTACTTACGTAACAAAGAAACCGATCAAGATGAAATTATCCAGAGCGGAATCCTTGCTTGTTCATCCGAAACGTCACCCATTCTACATGGATATGACAATGGGATGCGATGAGAATGGAGTAATCCAGGGTGTAAAAGCGATTGTTAAATCTGACACAGGTGCATTCGCTTCTCTTGGTGGCCCGGTTCTTGAACGTGCATGTACACATGCAGCAGGACCTTATCATTATGAAAACTTTGAAATTGAAGGAACTGCTTACTATACAAATAACCCACCTGCCGGAGCATTCCGCGGATTTGGTGTTACACAGACTTGTTTCGCAACAGAGACACTTCTGAACATGATGGCTGACAAGGTAGGCATTACGCCTTGGGAGATTCATTACCGCAATGCGATCCGCCCAGGCGAAGTACTTCCGAACGGACAGATTGTAGATAACTCTACAGGTCTTGTAGAGACACTGGAAGCTGTCAAAGAAGAGTATGATGCTGCACTTGCGGCCGGTAAGGCTGTTGGCCTTGGTTGTGCTATGAAGAATGCCGGCGTTGGTGTTGGTATCCCGGATACGGGACGTGTAAAATTAATTGTTGAAGAAGATGAAAAACTTCACATCTTCACTGGTGCTTCCTGTATCGGTCAGGGACTTGGTACTGTACTTGTACAGATGATCGTTACAAATACAGATCTTTCCCATGATGATATCGTCTATGAACGAAGCAACACATGGATTTCACCTGATTCCGGTACAACTTCCGGTTCTCGTCAGACACTTGTAACTGGTGAAGCGTGCCGCAGAGCATGTGAAAAATTCATGGAAGCGAAAAACAGCGGTAAGTCCATGAAAGATATGATTGGAGAAACTTTCTACGGAGAGTATCTCGCTAAGACTCATCCACTTGGTGCAGATGTGCCTAATCCGATATCTCACGTTGCTTATGGATATGCAACTCAGGTCTGCATCCTTGATCCTAAGACAGGTAAGATTGAGAAAATGATTGCCGCACATGATGTTGGTAAAGCTGTCAACCCTCTCTCCTGCGAAGGTCAGATTGAAGGCGGTGTTGTAATGTCAATGGGATATGCACTCAGAGAGCAGTATCCAATCGATGAAAACTGTAAACCAATTGACAAATATGGTTCCTTAGGACTTTTCCGTTCTCACGAAGTTCCTGAGATTGAAGCAATCGTTATTGATAAACCTGGTCTGGATGTTGCCTGTGGAGCAATCGGTATCGGAGAGATCACATCCATTCCTACTGCTCCTGCAATCGCGGATGCATATTGCAGATTTGACGGAGAAAGACGCTACAGCCTTCCTCTTTCTAACACACCATACGAAAGGAAGAAATAATCATGGCAATTAAAAAGAGATTTCCTTACCGGGCAGCTCTGGTTGCCTGTAACGGTGGCTGCCGCGCAGCCGGCTCTGAAGACGGTGGATGCAAAGATGGCTGCATCGGATGTGGAGCCTGTATAGAAAAATGTAAATTCGGCGCGATTTCCATGAATGAATATGGCGTTGCCGAAGTAGACGAAGAAAAATGTATTGCTTGTGGACAGTGTGCAAAAGTCTGTCCACAGAACCTGATCAAGATTCACGAATGTGCAAACTACATTGTAGTAAAATGCTCTAACAAAGAAAAAGGAGCTGTTGCACGTAAACAGTGTGAAGTCAGTTGTATTGGATGCGGTATTTGTGAAAAAACATGTACTGCAGGTGCAATTCATGTAGAAGATAATTGCGCAGTAATCCAGGAAGACATCTGCTTAAGCTGTGGAATGTGCTCTGTAAAATGTCCAAGACATGTAATCCATGATCTCCGCGGAGTATTTACAGCAGTAAGATAATACAAAAGCTATCGACTACGATAACAACACAGATATGTGTTAAGTTATTGTAATCGATAGCTTTTTTATCTACTCATCTTCATCTAGAAACTCGATATCATCATCGTCATCAAGATAATCTAAATCATCCAG
>OIXW01000657.1_pt1 | contig 10390 bp, 5 predicted proteins | sample 1587951 | NCBI WGS metagenome assembly OIXW01 (sample SAMN03283239) | human gut metagenome | biome: human-associated habitat; material: feces | host: Homo sapiens | place: Peru | collected 2012
GCATCCTTGGCGACATCACTCCCGAGAAGGTACGCATCCTCCAGGATGCCGACGATATCTATATCCGCGGTCTGCGCGAGTACAAGACAAAACTCTCTGGCGAGGACGCACGTCGCGTGCTTGCTGCCGGTGTTCCTGCCGACATGCACGACGGCGAGATTGAGGTGTCGCTCTACGACCAGATTTGGCAGGCAGGCACAGTGCTCCTTTCTACAGTACGCTCTGTAGGCGTAATGGGCGACGAGCGCACATATGAGCACCCCGTTGCTCTCCGTGCCGTAACCTCTACCGACGCTATGACTGCCGACTGGGCTCACCTGCCTTACGACTTCATGGCTAAGGTGTCTAACGAGATCATCAACAAGGTACGTGGTGTGAACCGCGTATGCTACGATATCTCGTCGAAACCACCATCAACAATCGAGTGGGAATAATCGGAATGCCGATAAATAGATATCAAAACATAAATCAATTTGTTTGAACTCAATAGGTTAGGGGATTTGTTGACGTAACTCTTTGGTTGGCAACAAATCCCCTTTCTTGTTCATATATGCTCGATTTCAGCCTTAGCCTTGTCTCTGAATGAGTGGAATTCTGAATAAGCCGCACTCACTCTTTTCTCATTGATACTTTATCAATGTGTTTGAGTACATATTGAACCATTTAGAGGCTTCTGCTTTAAGACGTTCAATAGTTTTTTTGACTGTCTATTGTATGCTGCATGAAACATTTACGCTAAGAATAGTTAATCGACTATTGTTTACGAACAAAGATATTAGGTCTTATTTCTAAATTACTTTGTATAAAACAGCTGCTTGTCAAAATCAAAAACAGAAACAGCACCTTCAAAGAATTTCATACCGATACTTCCTTCTACCGTAAATTTAGGCAACACAGATGTTATTGCAATAATTTGTTCTTCAAAACTACGGTTGCATAGACTGGTTTTATTCGTGATGATTGCTTCTGCTACAAGCACTCCTTTTTTGTTGTATGCATTTTTCAACTCAATGTCTGGATTAGCATGAAGGAAGTCCTGTACAGCCTGACTTTGCTTCATCAGGAAAACAAAAGATGCGTTACCCAAGTCAAGCAAATAATTACCGGGGAGAGAAAAGCTCTTACCATCCTTCTCAAAGTCAAGATGTGTCTTGATGGCAGGCATTCCCATATAACTATCGTAATTAATGGCTGTAGCTGTATAATCTCTAGTCTCCGATTTGACTTGTTTTCTGCTCATCGACCGAAGTTTGAGTTTTTCCATATCCAGTTTTATAATACGGCTGCCATCCTCTGTATTACAGATATTCTGTATCGGGATTGCTATTTCGCTGTAAGTATTATAATCTGCAAGAATGAAAATCTCACCGCAGTATTTCATATTGTTTCCTAATTGAACTTTACCTTTTGCCTTGTGGGTTATGTTATAGACTTCCCCACCAAGATTCATTCTTTCATTTCCCCGTGTTCTTACATAATCCAGATTAATGACTTCCTTATTTTCAAATGCATAAAGTGAATCCATCACCATTACGAAAATACCAGATTCCAACATCATTTTAGCTGGAACCTTATTGTTAATTTGAGTTTCAAAATAATAATGGCCGTTCTCTTTCTTCAATGCAAAAGATCCGTCGTTATTTGATTGAGCAAAAACTGTACTGCAACTAAGCAATATTATTGATAATGTCGAAATGATTTTTTTCATATTTAAATCTCCTATGTAATATCACGATTTTTATAATATTTATTAGCGTTTATTCCCTGATAGATACGCTTACTTTTATTCTGTCATATCTTTAAATCCCCAACTTCTCTATTTTGTTATATATCGTCTTGCGGTCTACGCCTAACAGGCGGGCAGCCTTTGCCTTGTTGCCGTTGGTCTGTTGCAGAGCGGTAATGATGCGCTGACGTTCCGTGTCTTCGTCGTGCAGTTGCAGGACGTTGTCGGTGCGTATCTGTCCCATCGCCTGCGTCAGTTCGGCGGTGGTTATCTTGTTGCCGCGTGTGAGCAGCACCGCACGCTTCACCACGTTGTTCAGCTCGCGCAGGTTGCCGGGCCATGAGTGAGAGGCGAGCAGTTCTGCTGCGTCGGAGTCGAAGCCCTCCACCGTTCGGTTTAATTCCTCATTGGCATGGCGTATGAAGAGGTCGGCAAAGAGGAAGAGGTCGCTGCCACGCTCCGAGAGTTTTGGCATGTAGATGGTGAACTCGTTGATGCGGTGATAAAGGTCTTCGCGGAACCGTCCTTCGCCCACAGCCTCCTCAAGGTTCTCGTTTGTGGCGCACACCAGTCGTATGTCGATAGGTATCTCCTGCGTTCCGCCAACGGGGCGGATGCGACGCTCCTGCAGCGCACGCAGCAGTTGCACCTGCACTTCGTAGCTCAAGTTGCCCACCTCGTCAAGGAATAGCGTTCCGCCGTTAGCCATCTCGAAGGCTCCCCGCTTATCGGTATCGGCACCTGTGAACGCTCCCTTCTTGTGTCCGAAGAACTCCGATGCAGCCACGTCGCGTGGTATCGCCCCACAGTCGAGTGCGAAGAATGGGCGGTCGGCGCGTGCGCTGAGGTCGTGAATACGGTGAGCCACGTACTCCTTACCCGTTCCCGATGCACCGAGGATGAGCACCGACATAGGTGTGGGAGCCACCAACTCCACGTAGCTATATAGCTGGCGCGAGGCTTCGCTCTTTCCCTCTATGTGGCGGGGAGCAGTGAGTTTTGCGCTCGGCTCGTAGAGACGCTTGCCAGAGCAAGAATTTTGAGTTTTGAATTTTGAATTATGCGCCGTTGGCGCATTTTGAGTTGTAGAGTTTTGAATTGTGGAGGAGGCTTGCTGAGCGTTCTGCTCCATCGCATCCTTAATCTTCTGCAGTAGAATGTCTGGCTGCACGGGCTTTGCGATATAGTCGGCAGCACCCGACTTCATGGCGAGCACTGCGTTCTGCACCTCCGCATAATTTGTCATCACGATGAACGGCGCATTGATGTCGTGTTCGTGCATCCATGCGAGCAGTCGAAGCCCGTCGTGGTCGGGCAGACGGAGGTCGGAGAGTACAAGGTCTACCTCTTTGCCGAAGGTTTCAGTCAGCAGTTTCACGGCAGCACCTACCGATGTCGCTTTCTCTACCTCAAATCCCTTTCGGCGCAGCCATGTCTGTAGCATTGTGCCGAACGCAATGTCGTCTTCTACAATCAGTATATGTTGCATAGTATATTCTTGAGTTTCTCTATCAGTTGTTTTGTCAATCTTTCGCGTTCTTGGTCGTTAGGGGGTGCACTTGTCTCAAGTGCACCAACCAAGCTGTCATTTTGAGTTTGTTGGTGTACTTGTTGCTTGTTAGGGGGTGCACTTGTCTCAAGTGCACCAACCAAACTGTCGTGTTTACTTTGTTGGTGTGCTTGTTGTTTGCTCTGTTGGTGCACTTGAGACAAGTGCACCCCCTGGAGGGGAGCAAGCCATTCGTTCTTGCCTGGTTCGAGCATTTCGAGCAGTGGCATCGCTTTGTGTACCGCTTTCGCAATGCGCTCCGGGTCTGAACCGTCGCCAATCATCTCTAAGTATTCCTCTATCGACTTGCGTATGTCGCCTATAATTTGTCGCTCTGCTTCAGGGTCACCATCGGTGAAGGGGAGAAGGGCGGTTCGGAGTTTTGCGCTCGGCTCGTAGAGACGCTTGCCAGAGCAATAATTTTGAATTTTGAGTTTTGAATTATTTTCGACTTCGCCTACGGTTTTGAGTTTTGAATTCTCGGATACTCTTACTGCTACTCCCGTGAGTTGGCAGATTGTGGCGGCGAGTGTCTGCACCGCGAACGGCTTGAACAGACAGGCATCGAAGCCGTCGCTGCGTAGCTGTGGCATGATGCTCTGCTCGTGCGCTGTCATCGCCACGAACTTCGTAGTGCATGATCGTTGCTGAACCTCGGTGTTATTGCGTATGCGTCGCATAATCTCGCTGCCGTTCATCTCCGGCATCTCTATGTCGGTGAACACGATGTTGGGAGCCGACTCCATGGCGATGGCTATTGCCTCGCTGGCATGTATGGTCGTGGTGGTGTTGAAGCTGATGCCCTCGATGCGTTGCAGCATCTCCGTGAGGAGCTGACCCTGCAGGCGGTCGTCGTCTACTATCACCACGGACAGAGTGGGGTGTTGAGATTTTTCTTTAGGGGGTGCACTTGTCTCAAGTGCACCAATCATGCAGTTGTTTTTAGGGGGTGCACTTGTCTCAAGTGCACCAATCAAACTGTCAGGTTGACTTTGTTGATGTACTTGTTGATTGCTTTGTTGGTGCACTTGAGACAAGTGCACCCCCTGGGTTTGCTTGCTTTGTTGGTGCACCCCCTGATTGGTGACAATCTTCACGGGCAGGCTCACGGTGAATGTCGAGCCCTTGCCCTTTGCCGACTGCACGTTGAGTTCGCCTCCGAGCAGCGTCACGATCTCGCGCGTGATGGTCAGTCCGAGTCCCACGCCCTCCTTACCTTGTGCGCCAGGCAGACGTGTGAAAGCGTTGAACACCGTTTGCAGTTCGTTGGGCGTCATGCCGCATCCCGTGTCCTTCACGCTGATGCTGAGTTGTCGGTTTGCGATGCTCACGCCGACACGTACCTCGCCCTTGTCGGTGTATTTGATGGCGTTGCCCACAAGGTTGTTCACAATCTGTTTGATGCGGAATGCGTCCGATCGGCAGAGCATTGACTCCGTCACCTGCACATCAGTTGCCAACTTCAGCTTCTTTTCCATAGCTAATGGCTGCATCTGCGCCACACACTCGCTGATGAGCACAGCCGGTGCGAAGCTCACCTCGTGGCGTTCCGCCTTGCCGCTCTCCAGCTTGTGATAGTCGAGCAGTGCCGACACTAATTGTAGCAGATGTTTCGCCGAGCCCGATATGTTCTGCAGATAGCCCACCGCCTTCGGTTGGTCGACGTATTCGCTGAGCAAGTCGATGAAGCCGGCTATGGACGCAGCCGGAGCCTTAATGTCATGCGTTATGGTGAGCAGCAGCCGCTCACGCTGCTGCATGATGCGCTCCGTTTCCGCTTTCGCCTCGATGATGCGCTGGCGGTCGCGGCGTTCGCGCTTTATGTCGCGCAGGATGTACACTACGAGTATCGCCGCCGAGAGGATGGCGAGCAGACCCAACACCGCTATCCTCACAATCATTGCACGCCGCGAACTCATCGCTTTGCCCACAACACGCTGCAGTGCGTTGTGCTCATCGCTCTGTATATCCTCAATCAGTAGCCATGTGCGCTTCGTCAGCTGAATGCTTACTCGCTGCAACTGCCTGTTGCGCGAGCTGATGGCATTCTGCTTCCTGTCGCTTGCGCGTTGTTGCTCGCTGTGTATCTCCGCGAGTACGTTAGCCACAGAGTCGGCAATGTTCAGACGGTGGTTTATGGTGGCGGTAGACGGCTGATGCGTCAGTCGGGTGGTGCTCACGGTGTCGGTGTGCTGTTTGCGGAAGGCATCGCCTAAGCGTCGGAAGAAGCCACGCTTCGTCTTCACTACCTCATACACCGTCTCGTGTTGTTCGTGGCGTTCCTTCGTCTGCGGACTGATAACTATAGAGTCGCGTCCGCTATGCAGTGCCTCTAACTTGTTGTTGTAGTAGATATCGCGGCAGTCGTTGTTCAGTTCCTTCATAACGAGCAGCGTGTTTTCGCGTTTCGCCTTTAGCAGCGTAATGAGCGAGTCGAGGCGTTGCTGCTTCAGCGTGTCCATAAGCAGTGGGCGCAACCTCATGGCGTTGGCAGCCGAACTGCTAAGAGCCTCGTCGAAGCGCTGCCACTTGCCGGCATCGCCGAGCAGTACAGAGCGTTCGGCATTGGCGGTCTCGAGCATCGTGAACACGAGCGAGTCGACAATGTCGCGGCGAGCCATCAGCCGCTCCGATGCCTCGTTGACGGCAGACAACGAACGTGTGTTGTCGTAAACCATCCATGTGGCTGACACCAACACGACGGCGAGCAAGGCGTATCCTACAAGTATTTTTATTCTTGTGCTGAACATATATGTGCTGTAATATCTTATTCTTATATATTATAACGCAAAATCTCTTATTTTATTTTACGAAAAAGCCTGCACCATTCTTGTTCGCACAAGAACGATGCAGGCTAAAAAAGGATTTAGTGTTGTTTTATGTCTGAAATCATTACCTTCTCTTCTCTTCTTTACACTACAGCCGGTGCTTCTGTACCTGTTGTATCAGTGTCGGTAGAGTCAGAGAGCACTACGCTTGAGAAGAGCTGTGCAGCAGGGTCGACAGAGTCGGTAGAGTCGGAGAACATTGCTTCTGTCTGCTGGTCGTCTACCACCTGAGTGTCGGGAGTCTCCACAACGGTTGTGTCAACCGGCATTCCCAAACCAAGCTCTGCTTTAGAGCTACCTGCAAATACGTTGCTTACTGATACCGTTACGAAAGCTGCGAGAGCTACAAAAACTAACTTCTTCATATGCTTTAAGTTTTAAATTGTTAATATTGCGTTTATCTGTGGAACTTTGTTTCGAACTGTTGTTCGTTGCGTCGTTCACTAAATAAAATGCAATCGGTGTGCCAGAAAAAGTGTGGTTTTGTGTAAGTGGTTGAATGTCAGTTGCTACTGTCTGTTTAGATGTATTGGTATGGTTTGATAAAATGTAGAAAAGTGTGGAACAGTTGTAGAACTATTCCACACTTTTATGTAGACAATGTATGCGATTATTGCAAGACAAACTTGAAGGTCTTCGCAGCAGAAGTTGTCTTTACGCTGAGCAGATATACGCCCTTAGCCAACTGCGGCATAGGGATGGATAGTGTCTCGCCGGCACAGCGGTTGCCGAGCTCTTTGGTGAAGATCGTGCTGCCCGTCATGCTTGTGAGGCTCAGTGTAGCCTTCGTATTGCGTGCGAAGCCCAAGAGAATGTTGCCGTCGGCGATGCGTACCGTGCCATCGAACGGCATATCGATGCGCTCGCAGCCCGCTGTTTGCTTCTCGATGCACTGGCGCAGTCCGTCGAGCGCATTAATCTTGCCGTATCCCCAGTTGCTGTCGGGTGCCGTAGCGGTGAAGTTGTCCTTGCGAGCCGTAGCCTGCACAATCTCGTGCAGCTGTTCGGGCGTGAGTTGCGGATAAGCCTGCAGCCATGTAGCCACGATGCCTGCCACGAACGGCGATGCCATCGATGTGCCCTGCATGTAGCCATATTGGTTGTAGCGACCGAAGTTCTCGTTGTACTCGGCGTACATCAGATTGCCAGATGCGTCGTTGTTCGACACCGCCGAGATTATGAAGCAACCAGGCGCAGTGATGTTCGGCTTCATGCGTCCGTCGACTGTTGGTCCGTAGCTCGAGAACGAGCTGAGGTCGCCTATGGTCTCCTGCAGCGTAGCCTGTTGTCCGCTGTTCGTGGTGTACTCGTTGCGTGTGGTGTACGAGCCGACGGTGAGGATGCGCTTGCCCGTTCCGCCAATCTCGCAGAGCGTAGACGAAGCGGCATCGGGAGCCGAGAAGCCCTCCATGTCGCGCGACTCCAGTGCGAGGTACGTGTTGTCCGACCAGATGTTCACTCTGCCCGCTGTCTTCGGCGTGATGGTGAGTGCTATGGCGTAGTTGTTGCGGATGCCGGTGAGTGCGGATGTGAGCACCACGTGCGGTTTGCCGTTGAGCGGACTAACTTCCGATGCCACCTTCCATGTGCCCGTGGCGTACTTGCCGAACGATGTCTCCGTCAGTCCCTCGGCAGGGTAGACCGTAGTCGATTCCGCATCCTTCTTGTTTACCGTGCTGAAGGCTGCGATGTCTACGGTGAAGTCGGTGCCCTTCTCGCCCCATATCTCTATTGTGCCGCCCGAGGCAGAGTTGGACGGCGCAACTTTGTATTTCGCGAATGTGCGCAGTGGAGCGTCAGCTGTAGAGGCGAATGTGTGGTCGATGTGGAACGCATCGGTGCGGTGGTTGCCGGCAGCACCCACTATGAGACGGCCAGGTCCTTGCATGGCATCGGTCATGGTGTCGAACGTAGAAGTACCGTCGTGCGGTCCGTCCTGATTGCCCAAACTGAGGTTCACGACGCACGGCTTGCCCACCTCGTCGGCATAGTCGAAGATGTACTGTACGGCGTTGCTGATGTCGGCGTTGGTGCTCTCGTTGAGGTCGAGTGCCACGAGCACGATGTCTGCGTCGGGCGCGTTGCCCACGTAAGCTCCCTCCTTGTATGCGTCGCTGCCGGCAGCAATGGCTGCCACGTGCGTGCCGTGCGAGTTGGTGTCGCTGTCGCCCTGCGCCTTCTCAATCAGCTCTGGCGTGTTCAGTTCGATGCCGTAGCCGTACTTCGTTGGTGCAGTTGCACCGTCGAGTGTTTGGGTGCCTTGCTCCCAAACACGCTTGATACGCAGCTGTCCGTCGTCGGGGCGGCGGAACGCAGCGTGCATGTAGTCGAAGCCGGCATCAACCACGCCCACCACTACGCCCTCGCCGGTGTAAGCCTGCGGCAGCGATGTGCCCTTGTGTATCTGGTCGGTGCCAGCCTCCTGGCGTGCGAGGTCGAGCATCTGGCTTGCGCCCGATGTCAGCTGTATGTACTCTACACCCTCCTGCTTAGCCAACTGCTGAAGCGCGTCGATTGAGAGGCGCACCGTTGCGGTGTTGGCGTGCAGAGCAACCGGTGTCAGTCCCAATGTCTGCCACGAAGTGCGTGCAGGGTCGATGGTTACGTATAGAGTCTTGAGATTTGAATCTTGGGCTTTGAGCTTTGAGTGGTGCGCCTTCTGCCCGTTTGTGTTTGAAAGCACTACGGCTGTACGTGGCGACAAGGTTGCTTGCGCCCACATGGAGGTGGGCGCGAGCAACATAGATGCACCTATTATATATATGTATGGCTTGCGCATGATACACATTGTTTTATTATGTGTTATACAGTCTATCTCACCAGTATCTTCTTTGTGGTCTGCTTGCTACCAGCTACAACTTTCACGATGTACACACCCTTGGCAAGAGCGGCGTTCTCCACCTGCGCACCTGCGAGGTTGTATACAGACAGACGGCTGTAGTCGCCATCTACGCACACCTTACCATTGTTCACGAAGATGTTCAGACTCTGTTCTGCTTCGGGCTCGTTGATGGCTGTAGTTACATTGAAACCACCCTGCTTGTACGATTCGCCGAGGCGTGCCTTACAGCAGTTGTAAATAGTATGCTTGGTGTTGTCGTATTGGTCGAACGAGCCCATGTAGGCTACTACACTCATGTCCTTCAGTATCGCATCGATGTTGTTTTTACTACTGTCCGAGTAGTAGCTTGAGTGAATCTGCTTGGGGATAGTGATGGTCTTCTCCCATGTGAACATCTGTCCCGCCTTCACGTCATTCACGAGCACACCCCATGCGTTGCCCGTCACCGTTCCGCGGAATGTGTGGTTGTGAGTATAGTTGTCTCCAGCATTTTCTTGTGATGCAATTATGCCGTCCTGCACGAGGAAGAGGTTGAAGATAGACTGCTTTGAAGGTGCATCGGTGTGTGCCAGTATCTGCACCTTCACTTTCAGTTCGCGTGTGCTCTCGTTCAATTTTGTTTCGAGGTTGAACGAGACGTACGGCTTTGTTGTCGCTGCGTTATAGATAGTAGAGAGAACATTGTTTGTAGATGTCGCTTCTACGATTGGTGATGAGCTAATATTGGCGTAAGTGTGGCGGTTTACCATAGATGCAGGAGCGAACGTTCCTCCACTTCCAGGGTAGAAGAATAGGTAAGTAATGTCTTCTTGCATCGTGAATATGTCTGGGTTGAAGCCACTGTGGTGGGTTACTTCAATGATGTCTTGTTTTGAAGTCTTGATGGCATCTGCGATATTCAGATGGCCTCTAAAGCACTTTGAACATGTCTGACTTGTGAATGATTCGAGCAGCAGTGAGCGCTCCATGTTCTTCGGATAGAAGAAAAGTGACGCAGTAAGGCTGTTGTCGGAAGTGTCACCCTCTTTGTCAGCTCCGTTCACGTTGGCTATAGTGACGTTGATGTCTCGCTTGCCCTCTTTGCTTGTGTCTAAGTCTGTGAGGTCGAAGCTGTAGCCCTCCTTCGGCTCGATGTTGAGGTCGGCGAAGTGTTTTGTGGTTGTCTTGCCATCTACATCAATAATGGCATCGAAACTATTGATTGCTGTTGTGCCAGCATTGATGAAGCATGGCGTGAGTTTACATTCTTCGCCAGCTTTATAATATCCGTCAAATTTGCTGCGACCTACGATTACGTCGGTATAGTCGTCCGTATTCTCCGCATTAACGAAGATGAGTGCGCTACCACGGTTCATGCCGTATGTGTCAACCCATGTGCCATTGTTGTATGCAAAGTTGCAGCCCTCAATGTCGTACGATTTGTCCGACATGAGAAGGTTGTATGT
>OIXW01000660.1_pt1 | contig 10355 bp, 10 predicted proteins | sample 1587951 | NCBI WGS metagenome assembly OIXW01 (sample SAMN03283239) | human gut metagenome | biome: human-associated habitat; material: feces | host: Homo sapiens | place: Peru | collected 2012
AAATTTAAATAAGATATTTGAACAAGAAATATGAAAAAATATAAATATAAAATATAAATAAGAAATTAAAATGAGAATAAGATGTTGATTTGGAGAATGAAATGGGTATAGGTAAGAAGTTTGTTAAGTACGTATCACAGAATATATTTGGTATGCTTGGAATATCATGTTATGTTGTTGCTGATACTTTTTTTATATCAAAATATGCTGGTGCAGATGGAATTACGGTTCTTAATCTTGTTCTTCCAGTATTTAGTGTAATATTTGCATTTGGCTCCATGATGGGTGTGGGTTCGGCGATTCGGTTTAAGATATTAAGAGCAAGAGGCGATGCTCATGCAGATCTGGAACGAGAGCATTATTGAGAAGAAAACGGATAAGACGATCACTGACATTGACGAGATGATGCAGGTGTTAGAGGAAGTCCGTAAGAACGGTTATGCGTTAGACGACGAGGAGAACGAGGAGGGCGTGCGATGTATCGCTGCCTGCCTGCATGGTTACAGCAAGGAAGTGAAATATGCATTCAGCATTTCCGGACCGGTCAGCCGTATGACGAGAGAGCGCGTGGAAGAACTTGCCGTGGATGTGAAAAAAGTACAGGAAGAATTATCAAGAGAACTGGGGTATTATCCACAAAATTAAATTTTTTTACAGAATATGTATAAGAAAAAAATCGATGGTCATACTATTTTTGAAGAACAGAGCAAATATACTCTGTAAAAGAAAAGGAGAAATGACTATGAGAAAGTGGAAATTACTTTTGGCTGGAATGATGCTTATGTTATCGTTGAGTGCTGTCGCAGGCTGCGGAAATAACAATGCAAACGATAAAAATAATGGCACAAACGGTACAAACACAAGCACGGAAAACCGTCTGAATAACAATGCGGACACTACCACAGGCAATGACAAAAATAATATTGGCACCACAGAGGATAAGGACAACAACCGTGTGGATGAAAACGGCAACGTGATCGAGGATGTGGTGGACGGTGTTGGCGATGCCGGCAAAGATGTGATCGATGGTGTGGAAAATGGTGTGAATGATCTCACAAACGATGCAACCGGCGGAAATGCAGAGAATACCAACGGAACCGGTGGGAATGCCGGAAATGGAACTGCAAATCCGTAAATGATAGAGAGATACAAAAAAAGAAACGGCTTATCGTTTCTTTTTTTGTGCCTGTTTATTCAGATACATTTCATGGTCTGCTTTGTCAAGCAGATTGCGGAGCGTACAATCTTTGTAATTCATGGAGTAGCTGTAACCATAGGCGTAACTGATCGCATCCGGCATATTGCCGGGCTGATACTGTTTGATCGTAGCATGTAGTTTTTCCAATAGTTCGTCTGCCTGCCCGGAGGTGGTGTCATACAAAATAGCGATAAATTCGTCACCGCCGAATCTGCCGACAAAATCTTTTTCAGGAACTACCTTTCTTAAAATGTGGGCAAAATTGGCGATCATCGAATCCCCGGCAGCGTGTCCAAGGGTATCGTTCACTTCTTTTAAATTATTTAAGTCGAACATAACAAAACACAGCGGCTCAGTGATAAAACCGGAAGAGTTCAAAAGGTCTTCGCAGCGGCTTTTGTTTGGAAGTCCGGTGTGCACATCCAGGTAGGCTTTCTTGGATAAAATATAATTTTCCCTGACAGCCTTAATGTGCTGGATCTGCTGCTGGACGATCAAAAAGATTAACAATAGTATATCAAGCGCAGAAATAATCTCGGTCAGCCGGATACGCGCGGCAATCTTTTCCGAGTACTGTTCGGCAGCAGTCACCGTCTCGTCGGCATATTCAAAATAAGTTTCACTCATTGAGACAACATTGGTGTTTTCATAGCCCTTTTCACGAACAGTATAAATCTCTTCTTTCAGTAGTTCCCAATATTTAATCTGATTGTCCAGACACTGCTGGTAAGCAGGATCTTTCAGGCTTACCAGATTATAATTTCCATCTTCATATTTTAAACCGGACAAAATTTTATCCAGATACTCGATCTGCATGTCATTTGCAGTTCCGGTAATCTCAAGCTTGACTTCACGCTGCGTGGCTCCGCGCACAAGACCGGCATAGTTTACCACGTGGGCAGTTCCATGTAGATTCTGGATCTGCACCATCATAAAAATGACAAGGAAAATCAAAACGAAGATCAGAATTTGCTGCAGCAGTGAGGCAGCATGCTGTTCTGTCTGTTTCATTCGTCTGCTAAAAGAGGTTTCTTTTGTATACATGAGTCACCTTTCCGAAAGTTTTTTTGTGTGTAGCTGTATTCTAACCCATAAAATCAGGAAGGTCAAATATTAGTATGTTTTTCAAAGAAAATATCTTAAATAAAAATGAAATCTTGCCAAATTAGTTGTGATTCATTTTTATTTGAATTATAATAAACCCATCGCATTTTTTGAGGCGACGAAAACAGAAAGTAATTTCAGGGATATTAAGGAGATTTCAATGTCAGATAATGATTTCAGAGAGGTAATTGACGGAGAAGAAAACAAAGAGCCGGCAGCCTCTGACAATAATTTACATACAACGGAAGCAGAGAGTGCGGAAGTGGTGAACACCACGGCAGATGCACAGGAGAGTGATGAGAAGAAGGATGATGAGTACGAGGAGATCTGCTACATCTGTCACAGACCGGAGCATATAGCCGGAAAAATGATTAGGATCCCAAACAGCATTTCCATCTGCCATGACTGTATGCAGAGAACTTTCGACAGCATGAATGGTACCGGATTCCCAATGGGCGATATGATGAACATGGGAAGTTTTAATAATATGAATCTGGATAAGATGCCGAATATCAGCATGATCAATCTTTCCGATCTGCAAAATATGATGGGCGGTATGCCAAACAGCCAGAAGATCAAGAAAAAGAAACCAAAAGAGGAGAGAAAGCCGGAGATCGATATTCATGCGATCCCGGCTCCACATAAGATCAAAGCGTCGCTGGATGAGTATGTGGTTGGACAGGAACATGCAAAAAAAGTCATGTCTGTAGCAGTTTACAATCATTACAAGAGAATTGCCTCCGATGTGCAGGACGGTGTGGAAATCGAAAAATCCAACATGCTCATGATCGGACCGACCGGATGTGGTAAGACGTATCTGGTCAAGACACTGGCAAGATTATTAGATGTGCCGCTTGCCATCACGGACGCAACTTCCCTGACAGAAGCCGGTTATATCGGTGACGATATCGAGAGTGTAGTCAGCAAACTGTTAGCGGCTGCTGACAATGATGTGGAGCGCGCAGAGCACGGAATCATCTTTATCGATGAGATCGACAAGATCGCAAAGAAGCGCAACACAAACCAGCGCGATGTCAGCGGAGAATCTGTCCAGCAGGGAATGTTAAAGCTGTTAGAGGGTGCGGAAGTGGAAGTACCGGTAGGGGCAAGCAGTAAAAATGCGATGGTTCCGATGACGATGGTCAACACGAAGAACATTCTTTTTATATGCGGAGGAGCGTTCCCGGATCTGGAAGATATCATTAAGGAGCGTCTGAACAAGGAAGCTTCCATTGGATTTAAGGCAGACCTGAAGGACAAATATGACAATGACGAGAACCTGCTTGCAAAAGTGACGACAGAAGATGTGCGCAAATTTGGTATGATCCCGGAATTTTTAGGACGTCTGCCAGTCATGTTCACATTGGAGGCGCTGACGGAAGATATGCTCGTGCGTATTTTAAAAGAGCCGAAGAATGCAATCATCAGGCAGTATGAGAAGCTGCTTGCCATGGATGAGGTAAAGCTTGTATTTGACGAGGATGCGCTTCATTCTATCGCAAAGGAAGCAAAAGAGAAAAAGGTAGGAGCGCGTGCTCTCCGCTCTATTATCGAAGATTTTATGTTAGATATCATGTATGAGATCCCGAAGGATGACAATATCGGCATGGTGACGATCACAAAAGATTATGTAGAGAAAAAGGGCGGTCCGCTCATTACGATGCGCGGCTGTGCAGCGATCGAAGAAAAGCCAGCAATTTAAAGGAATAAAAGACAAAACTCCGGCATTTATTGTAAAGATAGGTGTGCGGAGTTTTTTATGTCTGATTGTGAAGAAAAGATTTATTCCAATGATTATGTGGATTTTATCATATCGAAAGATGTTTTGGATGTGATTGACCTTTCAAGTGATTGTATCCAGCGGATCGATGAGGAAAAAGATACTTATTTTTATCCGAGGAGTTTTTTTCGGATATTTGATTTTCCGGCAGATTCCTATGCTTCTGTTCCAAAGTGCTATGGACTTCTGGATGAGACGGCGCTTGAGGTTTCGGGGATATTAAAATTACAGCAGCAGCCGGCACTCGCACTGAAAGGGCAGGGCGTGATGATCGGATTTATCGATACCGGGATCGATTACCGAAATCCGGTATTTCAGTATTCTGATGGGACAACAAGGATTTACCGCATCTGGGATCAGACGATCCGGGATGGAACAAAGCCGGAGGGGATCGCATATGGTTCCGAGTATAAGACAGAGCAGATCAATGCCGCACTCCGGGCAGAAAATCCGCTGGAAACCGTTCCGTCCATGGATACCAATGGACATGGAACCTTTGTGGCCGGGGTGGCATGTGGAAGCGAGGATGTGGAAGATAATTTTATCGGGGCGGCGCCGTTTTCCGAGATCGCAGTCGTAAAACTGAAAGAGGCAAAAACTTATCTGCGGGAATTTTATTTTATACCGGATTCTGTTCCGGCGTATCAGGAGAATGATATCATGATGGCAGTCAGCTATCTGGACCGGCTGGCAAAGGAGCGGGATATGCCGCTTGTGATCTGCATTGCACTAGGAAGCAACATGGGAAACCGTGGCAAGGACGGACAACTGGCAACTTATCTGGATATTGTATCCAGAAGGCGGAAAAGATGCAGTGTGGCAGCAGTAGGAAACGAGGCGAATGCAAGACATCATTTTCTTGGAAAAATACAGCCGGACATGGAGTACGAATCGGTGGAAGTCTCGGTGGAGGAAAATATGCCGGGTTTTTTCATTGAGATGTGGGCAAATGCGCCGGAGCTTTATGCGGTATCGGTCAGCTCGCCCACCGGGGAAGTGCTGCCAAAAGTGCCTTATCGGAGCGGTGGAAGACAGGAGTTTGTCTTTATTTTCGAGCAGACAAGAGTCAGCATCGACTACCGGCTGACGGGCAGGCGGCAGGGAAACCAGCTTATTTATTTACGTTTTTCAAACGCAGCGCAGGGGATCTGGACGATCAACGTGTATCCGCAGAGCATTGTGACAGGGGATTACAATATGTGGCTTCCCATGCGGAATTTTACGAGTGGAAATGTTTTTTTCCTGCGGTCAAATCCGAATCATACGATCACCGTGCCGGGTAACGCAGGGCAGGTCATAAGCACGGGCGGCTACAATGTGGCAAATGGCGGTCTGTATCTGGACTCGGGCAGGGGATTTACACTTTTCGGTGAGGTAAAGCCGGATTTCTGTGCCCCGGCGGTGAATGTGTATGGACCGGGACTGCGGAACCGCTTTGTGACCATGACCGGGACGAGTGCGGCGGCAGCGATCACAGCCGGGGCATGTGCGCAGATCATGGAATGGGGACTGGTAAAAAGAAATCAGATTTTCATGTCCTCTGCGGATATCAAAAATATGCTGATCCGCGGCGCAGACCGGGCGGATGACAGGAGTTATCCGAATCCGTCGTGGGGGTATGGAACGCTGGATGTGTATGGAGCATTTGAGGATCTGCGGAGGTAGCGGACATTGGCTTTTCATTTTCCCTTCTGTGAAGTATAATAATATGTGGAAAAAACATTTTGCAGGCTTCCTGTGACAGTAAAATGGATCACAAGAGGTATGGAAATATTATAATTACGCAGGAGAAAACAAAATTTTATGATAAAGATCGCGTTTTGTGATGATGATATGGAAGTGCTTCATCAGATGAACGAATTATTAGACCGCTACCGGGTAGAACGGAATGAGGATATTACCTATGTGGCATTCCAGAGTCCGTTTGAACTGCTGACGGAGATTGAGAAGGGCATAAGACCGGATATATTATTTCTCGATGTCGTGATGCCGGGGCAGAATGGCATGGATGTGGCAAAAGAGATCCGGCAGTATGACACGAATATGAAAATTATTTTTCTGACCTCATCCCCGGAGTTTGCGGTGGAATCTTATTCGGTTGGAGCTTATTTTTACCAGTTGAAACCGATCTGGGAGGAAAGCTTTTTCCGGCTGATGGATGCGGTGCTGGCGGAGTGTGAGAAGAAAAAGAAGAACAGTCTGATCCTGCGCAGTAAAGACGGTATTACGAGGATCGATCTGCAGCAGCTGGAATACTGCGAGGTGCTGGGACGAAAACTTTTATTTCATCTGGAAAACGGAGCAGTTCTGGAAAGCGCAGGGAGTCTGGATGATCTGGCAGGACAGCTGATGCAGTACAGCAATTTTTTCCGTCCCCACCGATCCTTCCTTGTGAATATGGAGTATATCCAGAATATTTCCAGCCGTTCCATCAAAATGGTAAATGATGCGGAAATCCCAATTCCGCATGGAAAATGTTCGGAAATCAAAAATACATATATGGAATATGCGTTTAACGGAGAGCAGGCTGTCTTATGACGGTCTGTTTTTTCTTTGATAGAATAAACTACATGAATAGTAAGAAAAGACATGGTCGATTCAATACATTTTACGGTCGATTCATGACAGTGCGTCCATTTTTTTGGGAAAATCGTGTATGGTAGATTCAGACAAAGGAGAAAGCCAAAATAAGCACACAAAAGAAGGGAGGATTAAGAAGAAAAAATGTTAGGTATGGAAATCTTGGTCATTATTGGTTTGATCCTGCTTTTACTTGTTCTCTGGATCATCTCCGTGCAGCGGAAGTTTGCGGTGATGGACGGAAATATCCAAAATGCCATGAATCAGATCGGAGTGCAGATTTCCTCACGTTTTGATGCACTATTTGCAGTGCTTGATCTTATGAAAGGATATGCAGCAGATGACATACAGCCGCTGATGGAGCGTGCAGCAGCCAGACGAAGTGTGATCACTGCTCGCTCCGCACCTGAGGAGGTATCAGAGCAGGAGCAGGTGATAGAGGAAACCGTAAAAAGCATCCGTCTGGCAGCAGAACGCAATCCACTGCTCTGCGCAGATAAAAACTATACCAAATGTATGGATGCGGTGGAATGTTATGGGCGCATGGTATATACCAGCCGTTTGATCTACAACGATTCAGTGACAAAGTTAAACAGTGCGCTTGGTATGTTTCCTACAAATGTAATTGCAGGTATTCTTGGCTTTCATAAAAGAGAATATCTGTCACAGAAAGGGGATTAATATGGGATTATTCAGTAATAATAAAAAATTATGTCCGGTCTGCGGGAATCCGACACCGCGGCTGCTTGCAACAAAAATACAGGACACACCGATCTGTAAGGAATGCGATAAAAAAATCTACCTGCCAAAAGGCAGGACAGATCGGATGACCATCGATGATTTTAAGCAGTACATCCAGTTTTACGAAGATAACCAGGCATTGAGGGATCAGTTCGAGGAAAACTATTCGTTTAATTTTGGACTGTTTGGTGGAGATCTGGTATTAGATATTTTCCATGGACTTTTCCGTGTGAACTGTGACAAAGATTCGCTCGCATTTCAGGCGGACAATTTAAAGTCTTTCCGTATTTTAGAGGACAGCCGGGTTTTATTTGAGGGAAATCATCAGGAATTAAAGCATTACGACAGTAAAGTTCCGGAAAAAGTAAAGCAGCTGGAGCCGCAGATCGCACAGTTTCAGATGCAGATGAGGGAATATGAAATGTTTGAGCGGCTGGAGCGGATGTATGAGGAAAATGACAAAGATGATAACCATTATCATGAGTATCATCCAAGACCATCTTTTGACGTGGCTTCTCCGGCAGATACCTTCCATGTGGAGCTGACGTTTGACCATCCTTACTGGGATAATATTATGTGGGATTGGACAGGAGTTTCCTTTGACAGTGACAGTCCAAGTGTCGAGGCGTTTTTGAGCTGCTATGAGGATAAAACAGAGAGTCTGCACACGCTGGCGCTCAATCTGGCACACCTGATGAATCCGAATGTCAAAGAGATGACAGCGGGGGAGAAAAAACAGGCTGCAAAGCAGGAGACCGGATTTTTGGAAGAGCAGAAGCAATCTTCTGAGAGCGATACGATCGAACAGCTGCAGAAGTACAAAGGTCTTTTGGATGCAGGAGTCATCACAGAAGAAGAATTTGCAGCGAAGAAAAAGCAGTTATTGGGAATTTAATGATAAGGCTGATCCGGAAAGGGTCAGCTTTATTTATGAAATCTGCAAAAATAATTTTCAAATTGTACGTTAAAATTTGTGATGGAAATTGAAAATTTCGAGTATATTTTGTGCCGGTTTTATTGTATAATATTCTTTATGTTTGTAAATAAAAAAGTGAATGAAAAATAAGGGGATATCAGGGATGAGAATAGGATTTGACAATGACAGGTACTTAAAAATTCAGTCGGAGCACATTAAAGAGCGGATCAACCAATTTGGGGACAAGCTTTATCTGGAATTTGGCGGAAAATTATTTGACGATTATCACGCATCCAGAGTATTGCCGGGATTTGCACCGGACAGTAAACTCCAGATGCTTATGCAGCTTGCGGATGTGGCAGAGATCGTGATCGTGATCAGTGCGGCAGATATTGAGAAGAACAAAGTCCGCGGGGATCTTGGAATTACTTATGATGTGGATGTTGTCCGGCTGATCGGAGAGTTTGAGAAAAAGGGTCTGTATGTGGGAAGCGTTGTCATCACGCAGTTTGCAGGACAGAGCGGTGCCGTACAGTTCCGTGAAAAACTGGAAAAAAGAGGCATTAAAGTATATCAGCATTATAAGATCGAGGGCTATCCGGCAAACATTCCGCTGATCGTCAGTGAGAACGGATTCGGCAAGAATGACTATATCGAGACGACCAGACCATTAGTCGTCATCACTGCACCGGGACCGGGAAGTGGAAAAATGGCGACCTGCCTCTCCCAGCTTTATCACGAGAACATCCGTGGAACAAAAGCCGGCTATGCAAAATTTGAGACATTCCCAATCTGGAATCTTCCATTAAAACATCCGGTAAACTTAGCTTATGAGGCGGCTACCGCAGACTTGAATGACGTGAACATGATCGACCCGTTCCATCTGGAAGCTTATGGAAAAACGACGGTCAACTACAACCGTGACATTGAGATCTTCCCGGTTTTGAACGCTATTTTTGAAGGGATTTATGGAGAAAATACTTATTATAAATCACCGACTGATATGGGTGTCAACATGGCCGGAAACTGTATCATCGATGACGAGGCGTGCTGTGAAGCCTCCAAAATGGAGATCATAAGACGTTATTACACAGCGGTAAACAAACTGGTCAAAGAGGAAGCGACGGAAAATGAAGTTTACAAGATTGAACTTCTGATGAAACAGGCCAAGATCACAACGGACGACAGACATGTCACAGTCGCTGCAAAAAAACGTGCAGAGGAACTTGGCGTTCCAACTGCAGCGATCGAACTTTCCGATGGCTGTATCATTACGTCCAAGACATCAGATTTTCTCGGTGCGTCTGCAGCATTGCTTCTGAATGCGTTAAAATATCTGGCTGGCATTGAGCATGATGAGAAACTCATCCGCCCGGAAGCGATCGAACCGATCCAGGATCTGAAAGTCCGTTTCCTCGGTGGAAAGAATCCAAGACTTCATACCGATGAGGTATTGATCGCCCTTTCGCTCGCTGCGGTGACCAATGAAAACGCAAAGAAAGCATTAGAGCAGCTTCCGGCACTTCGGGGATGCCAGGTGCACACTTCCGTAATGCTCTCTGAAGTGGATATTAAAATTTTTAAGAAGCTGGGTGTGGATCTGACAAGTGAACCGGTGCGCAGTGGATTGAAATTATACTAGTACAGCAAAAAATACATTGAATAATTTGTGAATAATGTATAAAAACCCTTTTATAAAATAAGGTGTATGGTATAATAAGCACAAGTGATGAAATCACGAGGTAATATAGGCGGTCTGATTGTTAAGAATATAACAATCAAAACAAGCACATACATATTTTATAGGAGGGTTTTTACAATGGCAAGATTTACGTTACCAAGAGATTTATACCATGGAAAAGGTGCTCTGGAGGCATTAAAGACATTCAAAGGAAAAAAGGCAATGATCTGTGTTGGCGGCGGCTCTATGAAGCGGTTCGGATTTCTCGACAGAGCAGAACAGTACCTGAAAGAAGCCGGAATGGCAGACACCAGATGGACGCCGTTCTTTTCCAGCTGGTACTTGTAGTTCACGG
>OIXW01000664.1_pt1 | contig 10333 bp, 9 predicted proteins | sample 1587951 | NCBI WGS metagenome assembly OIXW01 (sample SAMN03283239) | human gut metagenome | biome: human-associated habitat; material: feces | host: Homo sapiens | place: Peru | collected 2012
GTGACTAGCTTCTTAGTACCGTTACCAGCGACACGTAGCGAAAGCGTGTTTTCGAAAATTTTGTTAATTTTGAACAATTTTAAACAGCTTTAAATGAGTTTCGCAATCACCCCAGAATCAAATGAAAGAAAAGGAGAATTTATGAAAAGAAAATGGTGGCACGATAAAGTAGCTTATCAGATTTACCCAAAAAGTTTTTTGGATACAAACGGAGATGGAATCGGTGACTTAAAGGGAATCATCTCAAAGCTGGACTATTTGAAAGAACTCGGAATCGACATCATCTGGCTCTCCCCGGTTTACGAATCCCCTTTTGTCGATCAGGGTTATGACATTTCCGATTACTATAAAATTGCAGAACAGTTTGGTACAATGGATGATTTTGACACCCTTGTCGCCGAAATGAAAAAACGCGGTATGCATCTGATCATGGATCTTGTCGTCAATCACTGTTCCGACAAACACGAATGGTTTCAGAAAGCACTCGCCGACCCGGACGGTCCTTACGCCGGCTACTTCTATTTCCGCGAAGGAAAAGACGGCAAGGCACCAAGCAATTACCGCTCCAATTTTGGTGGCTCTGCATGGACAAAAGTTCCCGGCACAAATAAATATTATCTCCACACCTTCGCTAAGGAGCAGCCCGATTTAAACTGGGAGAACCCGGTCGTCCGCAAAAAAATCTATGAGATGATCAACTGGTGGTTTGAAAAAGGCATTTCCGGTTTCCGTATCGATGCCATCATCAATATCAAGAAAAATCTTGATTTTCCATCCTTCCCGGCGGACGGCGATGACGGACTTGTCTCCTGCGATAAAATGTTAGCTTCCGCACATGGAATTGGCACATTTTTAGAAGAAATGAAACATGAAACATTTGACAAATACGACGCTTTTACGGTCGGCGAAGTATTTCATTTAAAAGAGGATGAACTGCGTGAATTTATCGGTGAGGACGGTCATTTTTCCACAAAATTTGACTTTTCCGCCCATGTGCTCTCCTATGGGGAACACGGCTGGTATGATGCTCCTCCCCTTGATTTCAACCGGTGGCGCACTGCGCTTTTTGACACCCAGAAAGCTGACCTTACCGTTGGCTTTGAGGCAAATATTATCGAAAACCATGATGAGCCACGAGGTGCTACACATTATCTGCCTGCACATGCCAGAAATGAAGCCGGTGTGAAAATGCTTGCAGCTACTTACTTTTTACTGCGCGGAATTCCTTTTATCTATCAGGGACAGGAAATCGGCATGACAAACTGTGTCCGAAACGATATTTCCGAATACGATGACATCAGCACCAAAGATCAGTATCTGGCTGCTTTAAATGCCGGATGTTCGAAAGAGGCAGCACTTCATGCCTGCTATGAAAACAGCCGCGACAATGCAAGAACACCTATGCAGTGGGACAATTCCCTGCACGGCGGTTTCACCACCGGAACCCCCTGGCTTGCGGAGAATCCAAACTATACAAAGATCAATGTAACAGACCAGCTGAACCGGTCAGATTCCGTTCTCTCTTTTTACAAAGAACTGATCGCACTCCGCAAAGCACCGGAATACGTGGAAACCTTCACTTACGGAACGTTTGCCGCTGCTAATGAAGATGTGAACCATATGTTTGCATACTACCGCACCAACGAAGAAAACGGACAACGCATTCTGATTGCCGGAAATTTCGGCACAGACACCGTGACACTGCCGCTTGAAAAACAGGCTGACCGTGTACTTCTTACCAATGGAAAAGCTGTGGATGAAATTTTAAATGGAAACAGTGAAAGTGCTTCGCTTGTATTGGGAAGCTGCGACTGTGTTGTTTTATTATTAGGTCAATAAAATTTTCTTTTTCCTTGACAAATCATTTTTTTCATGCTTATAATAGCGTTAATTGAAGCAGAACACAGGCTTTGACGGGAAGAAGTACAGTTAAGCGGAAGATACAGAAAGCTGCCGGCTGATGAGAGGCGCATCGGAATCTTAATTCGAATACATCCCCGAGCTTCACACCGAATTTGTTTTTGAGCATTCGATATCTTGCAATAGTAGGCTGTGACGTAGTGGCGCACGTTAACCGCGCCGGAGTGTTGTCGGACACTCACGAAGGTAGGCAGTGCGAGCTGCTTATGAAATAAGGTGGTAACACGAGTTTAACCCTCGTCCTTTTATAAGGACGGGGGTTTTTGCGCGTATTAAATGAGCAGTGCCGTCTGAGGAAAGAACAAAATGCTGTGCTTGCACAATGCATTTTGTGATTTTCTTAGACGATAGGGCGAAGCCCGCGAACGAGAGAGCTTCGCTCTCGAGTGGACACTGCGGATTTTAATCGTTCACTCAAAAAAAGAAAGGAACCTAATAAAATGACATTATACGACGAATTAGTTGCCCGCGGACTGATTGCGCAGGTAACAGACGAAGAAGAGATCAAAGATTTGATCAACAACGGAAAAGCAACTTTTTATATCGGATTTGATCCGACAGCAGACAGCCTTCACGTAGGACATTTCATGGCACTCTGCCTGATGAAACGTCTCCAGATGGCAGGAAACAAACCAATCGCTTTAATCGGTGGCGGTACCGCAATGATCGGTGACCCGTCCGGACGTACCGACATGCGTCAGATGATGACACCGGAAACGATCCAGCACAACTGTGACTGCTTCAAGAAACAGATGAGCCGTTTTATCGATTTTTCCGAAGGAAAAGCATTGATGGTAAATAACGCTGACTGGCTGATGGACTTAAATTACATTGATGTTCTCCGTGAAGTTGGCGCTCATTTCTCTGTAAACCGTATGCTCACTGCTGAATGCTACAAACAGCGTATGGAGAAAGGCTTAAGCTTCCTGGAGTTCAACTACATGATCATGCAGAGCTATGATTTCTACACCTTATACCAGAAATACGGCTGCAACATGGAGTTCGGCGGCGATGACCAGTGGAGCAACATGTTAGGTGGTACCGAGCTGATCCGCCGTAAACTCGGAAAAGACGCTTACGCTATGACTATCAACCTTCTTTTAAATTCCGAAGGCAAAAAGATGGGAAAAACACAGTCCGGCGCAGTATGGCTTGATCCTGAGAAAACTTCTCCATTCGACTTCTTCCAGTACTGGAGAAACGTTGCAGACTCTGACGTATTAAAATGCATCCGTATGCTGACTTTCCTTCCATTAGAGGAGATCGATGCAATGGAAAGCTGGGAAGGTGCACAGCTCAATCAGGCAAAAGAAATCCTTGCATTCGAGCTGACCAAATTAGTTCACGGGGAAGAGGAAGCAGCAAAAGCAAGAGAGGCTTCCCACGCACTTTTTGCCGGTGGCGGAGATTCCGCACATATGCCAACCGTAGAGTTATCCTCTGCTGATTTTGCAGACGGCGATATGGATATCCTGTCTCTTCTCGTAAAAACAGAGCTCGCTCCATCCCGTTCCGACGCAAGACGTGCCGTAGAACAGGGCGGTGTCTCCGTTGCAGACGAGAAAGTAACCGATATCAAGACCGCTTACAATGCAGATTCCTTCGGCGCAGATGGACTTGTTGTAAAACGTGGTAAAAAGAAATTTGTGAAAGTGCTTGTGAAATAATCATGAACTATATCGTAAGAAACGCACAAATGAGCGACTATGACTCCGTCGTCCGCATCTTAAATCAGGGGCAGGCGCTTCATATAAACTGGCGTCCCGATATTTACAAACCCAATGATGCGCTTCTGCCAAAGGCAGTATTTGAGGAAATCGTAAAAGGCGATACTTTCTATATTGCAGAAAATTAAGGAAATGTGATCGGAATTTTAGAACTTATCTTCCGGCATATTGAATCTCCTGCACAGGTGACACGGGACATTGTTTTTATCGACACAATGGCGGTTGACGAACCTTACCGCGGCATGGGTGTCGGACATCTTTTCTTTGAAAAAGTAAAAGAGATAAAAGCAAAAAAAAGGCTGGATGGCATTGAACTTCAAGTAAATGCTAAAAATCAAGCCGCTTACGAGATGTACTGTAATTACGGATTTACGGAAAAATCCATTAATATGGAATTACTGTAAAAACTATATTTACCTAAAAAAGGACACATACCTCTGATGCTATTACGCATTATCTGGTATGTGTCCTGGTTTTTATCTTCTTTTTATTTTATTGGTTGACATAATTTTTAATCCACTTTACTGCATAAAGAGGAATATTCGTCATCCAATCCTGCTCTCTATAATCCGACATTGATGTTCGAACTGCATAAGATGGTTGATACTTTTCACAAAAAGCTTTCAAACTCTTTGCTTTCAGATTTTCTTCCGCCTTTACTTCAATTGGAATAACAGATGTTTTTCCCTGAACTAAAAAATCAATCTCTCCCTTGGAATTTTGCGTTGAATAATAGTAAGGTATCACTCCGACATCTGATATTAACTGCTGCAATATATACTGCTCTGTCAGTGCTCCCTTAAATTCTGTAAAAATCTTATTTCCTTCTATAATCACTTTTGCATCCAGATCTGTCATCGCTATGAGCAATCCAATATCTACTAAAAAAAGCTTAAAAGCATCAAAATCAATATATGCTTTCAATGGAAGATCCGGTTTTTGAATCCGCTGTACTTTATGAATCAATCCGCAATCCAATAACCATTGAATTGCCAGTTCAAAATCCTTTGCCCGGCTCCCCTCACGTACCTGTCCGTAAATATATTTTTTATTCTCTTTTGCAAGCTGCATCGGAATCGAATTCCACACAAGATTCAGTCTTGGAACAAGCTTTATTTCAGCATGTTTTGAAAAATCCTGCTGATAATAGTTAATAAGATTTTTCTGAATCGCACGAACACGATTATAATCCTTTTTTTCCGAAAAATCTTTTACCACCTCTGGCATCCCACCTACAAAATAGTATTCCCTTAAACGTTCTATATATTTTGTTTTGAACACTGTTACCATCTGCGTATCACAACTGTCTAACATGGAAACAAATTGTTTCTCTCCCATTGCGCACAAAAATTCCCTAAAATTCAGCGGATATAAATCAAGAAATTCTACCTTCCCAACTGGAAATGACGTCCCCTGGTGTAATGCAACTCCAAGAAGTGATCCTGCTGCAACAATTGCATACTGAGGTGCATTTTCATGAAAATACTTTAATGATGTAAGTGCTTTTGGTACTTCCTGAATTTCGTCAAAAATAATCAGCGTATTCTCTGCCTCAATAGAAACTCCTGTCTCAGCACTGATCGCCAAAACCAGTCTTTCAATGTCTAAATCTCCTTCGAATACCTGTTTCATACGGGCGTTATTATCAAAATTAACATAGGCTGTCTTCTCAAAATACTGTTGACCAAATGTCTTCATGATCCATGTTTTTCCGACCTGTCTTGCCCCGCGGATAATCAATGGTTTTCTATTTTCATTTTCTTTCCATTCTTTCATTCGTGATAATGCAAATCGTTCCATGAGCCTTCCTCCAACTCCTATAATCTATAAGAAACCATTAAATTATTTCCATATATCTGCATTATAAAATTCTACCCCACAGGTGTCAACATTATTAAGGATGTAAATATGTGTTTAATCAACACTTTTAAGGACGAAAAATGTATAAACATATCATTTCTTTCGGCGAATCGATGAGATTTCCTCTCGCAGCTACCAGTTCCACATGGCAGAGTGCTCTTATTTCTTCTCTCCGCCAACCCGGCGGAAGTTATTGAAATCATTCACGACTTCCCGAACGCACCAGACCAGTGTATCGAATGCGCCCGCCTCGTATAGATTGATCAGGATCATACCGATCGGGATAGCAAGGATCATCCCCACAACACTGCCCACCCTGTAACCGATGAACATGAATAACAGCGATGCAAACGGATCAAGTCCTACGGAATCGCCGATCAGCTTCGGCTGTACGATCTGGTGCACGACAAGAGAGACCACATATAGAACGATCATGCCGACCGCCATCTTGTAATCTCCGGTAAAAAGTTTGATAACCGCCCACGGACAGAGCACCGTTCCCGTTCCAAACACCGGAAGCATATCCAGAAACGCAATGCCAAAGGCGATCAGCCATGCAAAATCTACCCGGAGGATCAAAAGACCGATCAGAAGAATGACATAAATAACGCCCATGATCTTAAACTGTGCTTTAAAATAGCCTCCTACCGCATGCACAAGCTGTTTATAGATACGTTCTGTTTTTGCAAGGAATCCGGCAGATAAATGTTTCTCCACCCCAGTGATCAGTTTGTCTTTATCTGCAATAAAAAAATATGCTGCAAGCAGTCCGACGACTATGCCAACGATCATATCCGGCAGGCTTTTGGCAAATTCTCCGATTGCCCCAAGCGTTGCAGAATCTGAGTTGGACACAAAATTTGTCAAAAAATCCTGAATCGCAGTTCCGATGGCACTTAAATCCACATTCTGCGTAAATGGCAGTTTTTCCAGCAGCTGCTGCAGCTGATTGATTGCCTCGGAAAATTCGGTTCCGGCATTGGCAGACATCGTTGGCAGATACGCCATAAATGCACCGATTCCTTTTGCAAGGATTGTCCCTGCGCCATAGCAGGCCAGCACTACCAGACCGATGACCAGCACGATCATGATGACAGAACCATATTTCCGGTTAATTTTGATCCGTTTCTCCAGAAACTTCACCATCGGATTTGCGATCATCGCAAAAATCATTCCCACCACAAACGGCATAAAATAGATCAGCAATTTTGGAAGTAATGTGAACGCAAAAATCAATAAAAACACTGCCCAAAGCAGATTGCATGCAATTTTTAAATATTTTATCCTGAAATTGCTCATAACTTCTCTTTTTCCTCTCGATCAAAAATCTTTTCCATAGATTATTTTCCATAAATTGCTTTCTATTTTAACACATTCTTTTTTTGAAAAAAATATATTCCCGAATCTTTTATACTTTCTTTACCAAATCTTTATTTTTCCGCCATAAGAGCTGCTCCGTGTCCTGCAAATAGAGTTTAAATCTTCTTTTTTACAAGAAAATGGTTTGCAGCCGTAACCCCGGCTCCTGCCAACAAAAGAAAATAGAAGTTCAGTCCCCTGCTGATCAGCATGGATGGGATCAGACTGCCCTTAGAAAATACCGGTGCAAAGACTGACCGATACATCAGTTCGGTGATTCCCTGCGCTCCCGGCAGCGGAAGCATATCCACCGCAATGTAGACCGATGCCTGTAATAGAACTACCTCCTGTATGGAATTCCCCGCCTGTCCAAGTCCGAGATATACCATATAAGTAAGCAGAAATACACTACACCTCTGCAAAAACGTCACGGCGATGACCACTATTAATTTTCCCGGATGCTGCTTCAGCCAATCCACGGCATTTCTATAGTTTCCCGTAAATGTCTGCACCTTATCCATGCGCTGTGGATTTGCTTTCCAGATGTCGAGCCGGATAAACTGCTTTTCCACCCACGCCCAAACGACAATCATCCACTGTGGAAAAAGCATTGCGGAAAGTACAACTGCAACGGCAACCGTGTTCAGCGCAAGCCCCAGCAAATATAATGGAAAAAAGGACTGCAGCTCTGTTTTCAATGCGCAGCAAAAAAGTAACATTCCGACACCTAAAACTACCAACACAATTTTATAAATTACTGCCACCGTCATAAGCACTATGGTACTGTCAGAACCTTTGTTTCCATCTTTGTTCATATAATAAAGCTGCACCGGCTGCCCACCTGTTGCGGATGGTGTGATGCCCGAATAAAAAAATCCAATAAACGAATATTGGATACAACGCCACAGAGAACATACCTTTTCTTTTCCAACAACACAGAGAACGGTTGTCTGACTGTCTGTTTTTTTCCGCATGGATGTGAGCAGATACCAGATCATGCTGCCCTCTGCGCAGACAAAAAATAACGCCAGTCCTGCCGCTGCAATCAGGTACGGAACTGACATATTTTTTACTGCCTGATAAATTTCTGACAGATTCTGTCCATGGAGTAACGTATAAAAAGTCAAAAACATAATCCCAAGAAACAAGACTGTCTGCAAGATTTTCTTTTTCATATCCACGTAGCCACCTTTCCTCTTTTTTGGACAGAACTGTTACGCAATTTTTTCAACAGCACAAACCGTTTCTTCCTGCACAGACATTTCCACTAATTCTCTCAAACTTCCTTCAAAAATCCGTTTCCGTCCAAATTTTTCCATGAAATCCTTTGGTGTCACAAGGGAAAAATGTTTTTCCCAATGACAGACGCCGTACTTCTCTAATACCCGTGCCACGTAGGAAGAACAGGTGTAATGGTTTTCCTGGTAAAATGGAATGTTCCACAAAATAAATGGTAATCCTGCAACTGCATAATGATAATGAAATCTTTCCTGCATAGCCAGATGCAGTTCCTGACGGATTGCCTCCTTTTGTACAAGCGAACACTCAATACTACACACCATATAATCAGCCGTTGGAAACACCGTTAAGATTTTTCTTTTATCCTCTTTTTCAAATCCGGCAAACAGCGGAACCGCAGGATTTCTGCGTCCCACACTGTATGCCTCCTCAAGTTCCGCATCCATCGAAAGAACCACATGAATGTACTTCTGTTTGATGACCTGCCGTATCATTCCGGCAAAAAATCCCGGTGTATCTACAAATGCAATATAAATCTGTGCCATATCTTTATTCCTCTGTACTTTTTTCTTATCACTGGAACTGATAAATTTTTCTTGCCATGCGGTAGCCGCCGACTGTGATTTTTCCACCTAATCTTCCCGGCAGATAAGTAAGACCGCTTAAGGTAGAACATCTTAACCGGTAATAAAGTATCCTGTCATAATCCTTCACCTGCTCCCACATCCTTTTACGTTTCTGGAACGCCTCCTCTGTTTTGATCAGAAGAAGATGGATTGAAGAAATGGACAACATGATTGAAATATTGCGCATCATGTAAACGGCCAGTTTTGGATACATTTTTTTCACTTCTCTTAAATCCACACTTTTTGCAACAAGCTCTGTCACGCTGATCTGCTGATCGATACGCTTCATCAGGACTTTCTCGTTGACCGACTGATCTTCCCTTCCAAGGTAGTAATGATACAGGTCAATATCCATGTAGTAGAGATTCTTCGCATACGGAAGCGGCTGATAGGAAAACAGGTTATCCACATAAAACGTGTGCTCCGGCAGTTTTACCCCCGACTGTCTCAATACTTTCGTCTGAAACATAAGTGCATGCATAATCAAATACTGCGATGGATGAAAATGTCCGATTGTGTTCCAGTTGCACATTTTTTCAGTTGGAAATACATTTCTGTAATTCATCGGTTTCTGGATTCCCTCATCCAGATGATCGTACACATAATTACAGATGATCAGATCCGGGAATTTTTCCTGTTCCTTTTGCTGAATCTCAACACAGCTTCCTGACAGATTTTCTTCTCTGATACGATTTTCACAGATTGCTTCCCTGATCTGTGCATCCTCGCTGGCAATTTCAAAGCTCTTAATTTTATCTAACATTTTCAGATAAGCATCACGGTCGAACCAGTCGTCGGAATCCACGACTTTATAATAAAGTCCATGCGCCAGCTCCAGCCCTCTGTTCACACCGGAACCATGACCGCCGTTTGGCTTATGCACCGCTTTTACAATGTTTGGATAAAGCATTTCGTATTCATCTGCGATCGCACCTGTCCGGTCGGAAGAACCATCGTCAATAATGAGGATCTCGACATCCTCGCCGCCCACCAAAAGTGAATCCACACATCTTCGCATATAATTTTCTGAATTGTAACATGGGATTGTAAATGTGATATATTTCATTTGGAATGACCTCCGCTATACTCTGTAACATTTTTACTGTTACCGAGTATAACGGTTCATTCTTAAAATACACATGGATTATTCTAAAGAAAAGGTAAAGATTACCTATACAAAATGTTAAATTTTCAATAATTCAATCATAAACAGCCAGACCAGACCATAATAAGTGACCACTGCTACCAGATCATTCACGGTTGTGATAAGTGGTCCTGACGCGACTGCCGGATCGACTTTAATCTTATGGAAAAGCAGTGGGATCGTTGTTCCGACAAGGCTCGAGATCACCATCGCAAGCATTAAGGAAACTCCCACACAGCCTGAGATCAAAAACGAATAGGAAAGCGCATTTCCTTTTATGAAACACACATAGAGTCCGATAAATACAAATGCCATAATTCCAAGAAACAGTCCATTTGCAAAACCAATGCGCATCTCTTTCAAAATCAGTCCAAACTTATCTTTCCGGTTTAAATTCTCATCCATCAGCACACGGATCGTCACCGCCAGCGACTGGGTTCCGACATTTCCTGCCATAT
>OIXW01000666.1_pt1 | contig 10320 bp, 4 predicted proteins | sample 1587951 | NCBI WGS metagenome assembly OIXW01 (sample SAMN03283239) | human gut metagenome | biome: human-associated habitat; material: feces | host: Homo sapiens | place: Peru | collected 2012
CATTAGCGGCAGGAACATATACTGCTAATCAGAATCTTTACAAAGATGCAGAGTGCACCAATCCATCAATGGGTGATGCAGCAGTTAATGACATGTGGGCTGACATTACTATAAATGCTAATGGAAAAGCAACACTGGTTGTTCATACACATGAAATTAAATATTTAGGACTTACAGGTCATTTGGGAAAAATGGAAATCAATGGAACAGCTAAAGAGCCTGTTAAAGACAGCTCAGGTGACGTAGTAGATTATTATTTTACATTCACAGATTTAGATGCTTCAATGTTTTATGAGGGTTGCGTGATTACTGGAAAGTTCACAACATACGTAGGAATTATGCCGATGAGTGCAACTGGATATCTGAAACTTACAGGAATTGAATAATTGACATAATTATTTAGGAGAGGCTGCTGTACAATTGGCGTAGCAGCCTTTTTGTGAATGGAGACAATATGAAAATAATAAAAAAATTATTAGCGTTTACTCTAAGTGCAAGTATGGTGCTCGGGGCGTCTGGACTAGATGCGTTTGCAAAAACAGAAGAAGATGTATCAAAGACAGAAACGAATACATCTGGCATAGAAGCGAATAAATCTTATCTTGTACCATTGACGTTTTATGATGTGACTGGAGAATCAATTCGAGATTATGGAGGACTCGGAGGAATTCCAGAGTTTATAGATAATGTTGCGATTGTTAGTAAAAATAGCGATGATACTTATCATGTAACGCTCCAGATAGAAAACTACAATAAAATAGATGTATTACAATTTTCAAAACCAGGGGTTATATCTGATGAAACAGAACCGAGGAATGCTCTTTTTGGAACGTATAATTTACCAGAATCGTATATTTTTGAAAAAGATACAGCAGAAGATGTCAGAACAGCTATAGACAGATACATAAGTGAAGAGTGGAATGAAAAATATATCCAGAATGTGGATGTACAGACAGCAGATACAGGAGTTTCATGGTATTCATTTGATGTTGATAGTTTGGAAAAATCAATTTATGTAAAGAGTTTTCGCAGCTATGGATATAAAAGGGTAGGAAAAAAATATACTTATGCTTCGGGAATAGACTCAGGAAAATTTACATTTGATTTAAGTCAAGCAGAAACGGTAAATGAATTGAGCGATTCTAGTTATAAAAATGCAGGTCTTGAAATTTCAAAAGTTTCAACAACAGCAGGAGAACCGGTAAATTTTTATGCGTTTCCTGTAGAAGGGAATGAAGTAAATGATTATTTCGCTGGAACGAATGACATTAGTGTCGATAATCAGAAAATGGAAGTTTCAACAGAACTTAAAAATGCGGATAACATTGCATCAGTTCAGGTACTTAATGGGATAAATGATTTAGGAGATAAATCAACTTCTACTACAGAGAATACAAACTTTTTACAGTATAAATATGCATATTCGGCTGAACAAGTAGGAGATAAAACAATTTCTGTTTATTCAGACAATATTTTAAGTGATGGAAAAATTTCTCTTACATTTTCTAACTTACAGGAGGCTGTATTCGGTAAACAAATTAAAGTTCAAACAACCGATGGAAAAACCTATTATGGAGAGGCAAGAATAAAAAGCAATGCCAAGAAAGATTTACGTTTAACCGACGGTGGTGTAACCGTAATAACAGACAGCTACAATGTAGGTAGTGATAATCCGGAATTTAAAGCAGAGTTACTGGAAGAGAATACAGATGAAGATAGTGAATATAATAAATATTTTTCACTTTTAGCAGGAAGTTCATCAAAGGCTTTGATTTATAATTTGGGAATAAATGTAAATGGAACAACTGTTAAACCGACAAGAGCGGTAGAACTTAGAGTTAAGATACCAGAGGACTGGGACACAAGTAAAATTGAAGTTCAATGGTATGGTGCTCCGGTATTCCAGATATTTAATCCGATTGAAAACTTTGGAAATTCTTCTTATAAAAATGAAGATGGTAGTATCCGGATGGATGGTGATGAGTTAGTTATAACAGGAACTACTTGCGTATATAATACATTGGCAATTTCAGAAAAATCAGATAAGACAGACATTTCTGAAATAAAAGACGGAGTTTATAATGTTAATGTTACTATGTGGCAACAGGCTCAGCCGGATAGATTATCTATGAGTAATTCGGCGGTTGTTAATGATTCTGCACGCTTAGTAGTTGAAAATGGAAAGAAACATATCTATTTTGATACGCAGGGAATTACAATCGCTGGTCGTTATGGATATAGCAATGGAATATTCTGGGCAAATAATGAACAGACAGAAGAAAATGGACTTCCAGTATTAAGTGAATATACACCACTTGATTATTACAGTTATTATCTGAATGATTCGGGTAGCACAGATATGGATTCTTATGCAGAACAGTATGATCTGTATTATCCAAAGACAGTTGGATTTGAGTTCCCGGAATCAGCGGACAGAGATGATGGGGTATATCTGAACTTCTTTGTCCCTATCATGGATGAACTTCAGAATAAAGTTCCTGGATCTGGTGAAGGATGCAGAACGGCATTTATGACTTTATCTGGTTTAACACCTGTAGCGGAAATTAACGAGCCAACCCACGATAAATCTGTTTTAGTTGTAGCAGTTGATAAAGCATCTAAATATACAGCCGACAATTATACAGAGGAATCTTACAAAGTATTATCTGACGCAGTAGCAAAAGCTCAGAAGGTAATCGACGGAACAACTTCTGCAAACGATTCGGAAATCGTAGCATTAGATAAAGAAATTTCTGATGCAATCAGCGGATTAAAAAAGGCAACTGGACTTGACAAATACAATAAAGTTCTGAAAAATGCCAAGGCATTAAATGAAGCAGAATATACAGCAGAAAGCTGGGCAGACCTTCAGGCAGTGATCGCTGCTCAGGAAGGAAAGGTAACAGAAGCAAATGCAGATCAGGCATCCGCAGACCTTCAGTCAGCAGTAGATGCACTTGTACCGATGTCAACAGCCGTTTCCATGGAAAAAGGTGTTTACGAAGTACAGGCAACACTTACCAATCAGGATGGAACAGCGAATGATTTGAATGCGGGATTAAAATCTGCTCGTTTATATACAGATAAAGATGGCAATGTAACTGCTTATCTGTACGTGGACGGAATTACCGGTATGCAGTATCGCAAAGGTGCCGGATATGCAGATGCAGATACAGACGCAGGCAGACTTGTAGTTGCACTTCCTGCAAATGTAGAAAACCACAAAGTAAAAGTAACAACAGAAAGCGGAGAAGCAGAACTCCTGTTAAATCTTGATTTGAAATCTGCAGTAAAACAGGAAATTAAAAAATCTGATTTGGAATCAAAACTGAATGATGCGAAAGCGTTAAAAGAGAAAAACTATACAAGCGAATCTTTTGCTGGATTAACTGATGCGATTGCTACAGCAGAAAGTGTTCTGGCAGATAAGGTGGCATTCCAGTCAGAAATCACGGCAGCAGAGACAGCCTTGGATACAGCAACCGCAGGTCTTGTAATGAAAGAAGAAGTAAAAGCAAGAGAAGAACTGGATCAGGCAGTTTCCGATGCGAAAAATAATTATGCAGAAGCAAATTATACAAAAGACAGCTATGAGAATCTGAAGTCTGCAATCAAGGAAGCTGAAGAAGTATTAGCAAAATCTGATGCGACAGCAGATGAAATGAAAGAACAGGTTGAAAAACTGGATAAAGCAGTGAAAGCACTTGTTCGTCTGGATGATGTAGTAGATAAGTCAGAATTAAATGGCTATATCGAAGATGCACTGACCAAGACAAATGACGGCACTTATACAGACAACAGTTGGAACAGTTTCCAGGCAGCAATCAAATCTGCTCAGAAAGTATCCGCTGATGTCAATGCAACAAAAGCAGAAGTAGAAAAGCAGACAAAACTGCTGACCTCTTCTTATGAAGCACTTGTTGTTAAGAACAAGCAGAGTAATCTTTTTGAAAAATATCCGCAGATTTTTGAAGGTACATATTCCGTACCGATCAAACTGCTCAACGCAACATCCGATGAAAATTCTATGGGAAATGCTTCCATGGTTCAGACCGGAATTGTAAGAGTTACGGGTAAAGGTGAAGTAACACTGGAGATGAACTTCCAGTCTATGCAGTTTGCCGGAATGACAGGCTATCTGTACAAACTGAAAAAAGTCGATATGGATACGGTTGAATACAACAAATATAATTATCCGGTAAAATATGAGGCTTCTGATGCGACAACTCTGGAAGAGTACACGGACGTTTATGATTTATTTAATGATAAGAACTCTGAATATTATGACAAGAATACCGAAGGAAACTGGTATCCGAAGAAATTATCGATCCCGATTAAACTGAACGATAACCTGTTCTATGTAGAGGTTTATGTTCCGGTTATGGAAAGCATTGCTGAAGGTCAGGGTACAAAAGTTGCCAGAGTTTCTATCGACTGGGCAAATATCAAACAGGAGACAGGCGTTGAGAGAGATAACAGTGTGATTGAAGCACTTCTGGATCAGGTGAAGGCTATGTCTAAGGGCAATGTTGCTGATGAATACTGGAATGCTTTAAATGCAGCTTATATGACATCACAGGATGTGTATAACGACATGAATTCTACTCAGAAAGAAATCGATCTTCAGGTGAAAGCTTTACAGGCAGCCGTAGACGCAGTAGAAACTCAGGTTGTAGACAAGACAGAACTGAATGCATTGATTGAAAAAGCAACAGCAGAAGCAAACCGTACAGATGTTGTTTATACTTCTGCAACACTTGAAGCATTAAAAACAGCGATCACAAATGCACAGGCAGTGGTAGCAAAAGAAGATGCTACCAAGGCAGAAGTTCAGGCACACGTAACAGCACTCCAGACAGCACTGGATGGTTTGAGAGCTGTAGATAAGACGAATCTGAATGACTTGATTGCAAAAGCAAAAGCGGAAGCAGCAAAAACAGATGTTTACGAAAGCAACAGTCTGACAGTCCTGAATACAGCAATTACACTGGCTGAGAATGTAGCCGCAGATCCAAAAGCAACAGAGTCAGAAGTTGCAGCAGCGGAGAAATCCCTGACAACTGCTTTAAATGGACTGGTAGAAAAAGAAGTTGTAGATAAGAGCAAACTGGAAAGCAAGATTGTAGAAGCAAAAACATATGTAAGCCAGACAGACGTTTACACAGAAAGCTCTCTTGCAACATTGCAGAGTGCAATTAATCGTGCACAGAATGTCATGGATAATGATTCAGCATCACAGAAACTTGTAGATGAGCAGGTGACAAAACTGACAGAAGCAATCCAGCAGTTAGCAAAGAAAAATGATGGAAAACTGGATATCAAGAATCTTACAGATGGTGTTTACTCCGTTTACGGTACAATGGTCAAAGTAGACAAGAATACATATTCTATGTCAAATGAGGCGATTAACCATACCATCAAACTGACAGTGAAGAATGGCAAATATTATATCACCCTGAACTTCAATGGTCTGACCGTAGGACAGAAACTTGGATATTTAAGCCAGCTGAAATACTTCACAACAGGTTATACTGTTGACAAGTACGGTAATCCGCAGGGAACACTGGCAGATGTGACAATCGAATCTTGTCAGAAGAATGCAGATGGAACGTTAGTATCTGATTCTTATGGAACAAACTATCCAGATGTCGTTACATTCGAATTGATTCCGGAAGCTCTGAATGATGGATATATGCCATTACAGGTATTCGTTCCAATCATGGATGCAATCAGTTCCGGTACAGGCACACAGCCGGTATTCCTGAAACTGGATCGGAGCTCATTAAAGGCAACAACATCCGACGATCCAGACTTTGATAAGAACGACAACAACAATAGTAACAACAATAATTCCAACGGAAATAACAATAATGGCTCTTCGATTGGAAATGGTTCACTTGGAAATAATACCCTCGGAAACAATTCTCTTGGAAGCAGCAAACTTGGTTCTTCCTCACTTGGAAGTGGTTCTTCAAGTCTGAAGAGTGGAACATCCAGCCTTGGAAAGGGTACAGGTTCCAGCCTCAAGGGTGCATCCAGTGTTAAGACAGATGATGTCGTAGCAAACAATACTCTTTGGGCAACACTTCTTCTGCTCGGTGGAGTAGCACTTCTTGCCGGACTGATGGAGTACAAGAGAAGAAAAGTTACAAAGTAAACGTTATAAAGAAAAAGCTTAAGAATGGCTTCCTGATCTTACAGGCAGTTCGTAAGCAGACAGGTAACTGTTCAGAGCCGGGCAGACGGAATCTTAACAGTTACGCAGAAAGAAAATGGAAGTCTCTGCTACATAAGTGGCAGAGACTTCTCTAGTATAACAGGAGAAAATAAGATGAAATTAGCAAAGATAAAGAACAGAATCAAGTCTGTGGTGATGGCTTCGGCACTTGGCCTTGCCCTGCTGGCTGGTTTCCCGGCAGTGGAGGCACAGGCGGTAACTGGAGTAGTGGAAGATTCCGGCGGGGCAGGCTCTTACGCCACAGGACAGGGAATGGTAGAAGGATGCGTGTATCCGACTGGTATTTTAGAGGTGGCAGATGATGGAAATTATTATCTGACGATCCGTCTGAGTCTGATGGATTATACCAGTGGACATGATTTTCAGGTACAGAGTGTCGGTGACTCCGGCTGGTCAAGTACTGGGTATGCACAGACAGGTACAGGTTCTGACAGTAACGGAACGACAGCCGATGTCGTAATTCAGGTGCCAAGTGAAAATTGTATCGTGCGTGGAACGATGTATGTAGAACCAATGGGAAGAAATGTCGTATTCTATCTCTACCCAAGTGATTACAAGGAAGGTAATAACACCGATATGAATGCAACGATGGTAACTGGAAGTGCAGCAAGTGACGGAACAGCAGCAGAGAGTTCTTCCGATGGAGGGTCGGCAGTATCTGGTTCTTCAGGCAGCTTAAGCTCTGGAAATTCTTCTCTCCAGAGTTCCGGCAGCACATCCTCTGACAGTTCTACAAACAGTGTGTCATCCGGTAAGAAGTTACAGAGCAGCATCACAGAAGCAGCAAAGCCAAGCAGTGAATCGGAAACTCCGAGTACAGACAGCAGCACACTGGACAGTGCGGAAGGCTTAAGCCTTTCTACCGCAAAGGACGCAGATGCAAAAGACACTGACAGTGGTTCTACATCGACTTCCGGAAATAAGATCTTCCAGATTGCAATTGCGGTTCTGGTGGTCGGTCTGATCCTGATCGGTGTTGTGGCTGCTGTGGTATTCTATTTCCGTAAGAACTGGAGACGCTGGGGAGGTGGACAGGACGATGATGAATAGAAGATTAAAGAAAGCATCCGCAGTCCTGCTTGCGATGACCATGCTCTTTTCCCTTGCAGGATGTGTCGATCAGAGTCAGGGAAAGAAAAGCAGTGACTCCGGGACAAAGACCGAGAGCAGTGCGGATACTTCTTCGGAATCCGCAGAGTCGTTATTAAAGATTACCGATCCGAAAGAAAAGGCTGCGGTGGAAGCGGCGAAGAAGAAGGTGCAGGAGCTGGACGGTGAGCCGAGGATCATTGCGACTTCTCCGGCAACCGCAGATATCTGTGACAAGCTGGAACTGGATCTGGTGGGTGTATGCAGCAGTACCGTATCCACCATCCCGGACAGATATAAGGATGTAGAGACGGTCGGAACAGCCATGAGTCCTGACACCGAGATTTTATCCTCTTTAAAACCGGACTGGATCTTAAGCCCGGTATCCTTACAGAGTGACCTGCAGCCGAAGTATGAAGCCATCGGTTCTGACTGGGCATTCTTAAACCTCAGAAGTGTACCGGGTATGTACCGTTCCATTCAGGAGCTGGGCGAGATCTTCGACCGGCAGAATCAGGCAGATAAGCTGGTGAAGGAATTTACCGAGTTTTATGATGACTATAAGAAGAAAAACGAAGGTAAGGACCATCCGAAGGTGATGATCCTGATGGGACTTCCGGGAAGTTATATCATTGCCACACCGAACTCCTATGTGGGAAGTCTGGTGGAACTGGCAGGCGGTGAGAATGTGTATTCTGACACCGATCAGGAATTTCTGACCGTCAACACGGAAGATATGAAGACCAAAGAGCCGGATATCATCCTGCGTGCAGCCCATGCACTGCCGGATCAGGTCGTCGAGATGTTCAATAAGGACTTTGCCGAGAATGACATCTGGCAACATTTTGATGCAGTGAAGAATGGCAGAGTCTATGACCTGACGTATGAATACTTTGGCATGAGTGCAACGTTTAAATATCCACAGGCACTGGAAGAATTACAGCCAATCCTTTATCCAGAAAGTGATGAAGATACAGCAAAGGCAAAAGAAGCCAGTGACAATGCACAGAAGAAAGCAAAGGATTCTGACGCAACTGAAAAATACAACGAACAGCAGAGCAAGTAGAAAGGAGAGGACAGATGAAAGAGACAGAATTAAACAATACTTCTGAGACTTCTAAAACCGAAGTCCAGAACCTCTCCGCACAGGATAAAGCAAGGAAACATCGAAAAACAGCAAAAGCGGCCATTTCTTTTATCGTGATGATCTTGCTGCTTGTGGCATTATTCTTTGCCGCAGTGAACATCGGAAGCCTGAAGGTCAGCTTCCCGGAACTGCTGAAAGGATTGTTTGTAGAATACAATGAAGATGTGGCAACGATCTATGATCTGCGGTTCCCACGAATCGTTATCTCCATGTTAGCCGGAGCAGCGATAGCGGTATCGGGTGTGTTATTTCAGGCGGTACTTAAGAACCCTCTTGCTGATCCGGGAATCATTGGTATTTCCAGTGGAGCAAGTTTTGCGGCAGTATTGATTACCGCATTTGCACCGACTTTATTTTTCTTCACTCCATTATTTGCATTTCTTGGCGGTGTGATTGCATTTGTCTTAGTTTACAGCCTGTCATGGAAAGGGGGATTAAGTCCTCTGAGAATCATCCTTGTCGGTGTGGCGGTGGATGCGATGTTTACGGGACTTTCCAGTGCATTAAACTCCATGAACGGCGGGAATATGTCCGGCGTGGCAGCCATCGTAAATGGAAACATCACAATGAAAACTTGGGATGATGTGAAAACCTTAGTGCCGTATGTAATTGTGGGACTGATTCTGGCACTGATCATGACGAAGATGTGCAACCTGTTAGCACTGGAAGATAAGACAGCACGAAGCCTGGGAATCAATGTCAATGCAATGCGTATCGTGATTTCACTGATAGCAGTATTACTTGCAAGTATTTCCACAGCAGTGGCCGGAGTGATCAGTTTTTTAGGACTGATTGTTCCACATATCGGAAGAATTCTGGTAGGAAGTGACCATAAGGCATTAGTACCATTTAGTGCTTTGTTCGGAGCATTTACATTTTTACTTGCCGATACCATCGGAAGAACCATTGCTGCTCCGTATGAAGTGTCCGCATCGATCATCATGAGTGTGGTCGGAGGACCATTCTTCATCATTCTGTTAAGGAGGTCTAAGAAGTATGCAAAGTAAAGAAAAGAATATGGATTTGACTTCTACAGAGAATGAAGCAGCAAAGAAAGCGAAAAAAGCGGATAAGTGGGCAGACAAGCCTGCGATGGAAGTCAGAGACCTGCACTTTGCCTATGGCAAAAATAAAGTGTTAAAAGGTGTATCCTTAAAGATCGAGGAAGGCAAGATCACAACCATCATGGGAGCGAACGGATGTGGAAAATCCACCCTGTTCTCCCTGATGACGAAGAACTTATATCCGGGGAAAGGAAATATCTTCCTCAAGGGAAAGAATATCCAGAACCTGAACTTAAAAGAATTTGCCCGAAAGGTAGCCATCGTCCAGCAGTATAACAGTGCATCGGACGATATCACTGTTGAGAATCTGGTGGCATTCGGACGTACCCCACATAAAAAGATGATGCAGGGGGACAGTGCCGAGGATGAGCGCATGATCGAGTGGGCGCTGGAAGTCACGAACCTGATGGAGTACCGGGACAGAGAAGTAGCAAGACTTTCCGGAGGACAGCGCCAGAGGGTATGGATCGCAATGGCACTTTGTCAGGGAACGAAGACGTTGTTTCTTGATGAGCCGACAACCTATCTGGATATCCGGTATCAGATCGAGATCCTGCAGCTTGTAAAAAAACTCAATCAGGAATTTGGCATTACCATTATTATGGTACTGCATGACATCAATCAGGCAATCACTTATTCAGACAACATAATCGGAATGAAAGACGGAGTGGTACTGGTGGAAGGTGATCCGGAGGAAGTAATCACCGAAGAAAGCATCCGGGAGCTGTATGGTATCGAGCTTGGTGTGACGAAAGTAGACGGACGGAAGTTTGTGCTGGCGG
>OIXW01000671.1_pt1 | contig 10283 bp, 7 predicted proteins | sample 1587951 | NCBI WGS metagenome assembly OIXW01 (sample SAMN03283239) | human gut metagenome | biome: human-associated habitat; material: feces | host: Homo sapiens | place: Peru | collected 2012
GTTAGCGGCTGCCAAGCCACGCTACGGCGTCAGCCCTTATGTTTCTTGAGGCCACTCGGACGATAGTCCGTGGCCGACAGCCGCGCAGCGGCCTTATATGTTTCTTATGTAGCTTATGTTCTTATGTTCCCGCGGTAAGCGGCTAACACAAACGATATATCTTATGTTCTTATGTCCTTATGTCTCCCGCGTTAGCGGCTGCCACACCACGCTACGCCGTCTGCCCATTAGCATATTAGCACAGCAGCCACAGCGAGCCGAGCGAGCGATTTTTCACACGGAGCAACAAAAAATCCGCACTCCCGCAACTGAAAATCCGCCCGCGCACAACATACTTCGGCATTTAATATTAACTTTGCAGCGCACATGGTATAACCTTGAAAAAGCACTGTGCCAAATGTGACAATAAAGATTATAAAATAATAGAGCTGACACCCGCAACTAAACTGAGATGCACCAACGCCTCACACACACATATATATATATTATAGGTGTGCTCGTAGCCCTTGCGGCCACGGGCAATGTGGCATGGGCGCAACAGGACCCGGCTCTGTCGCACTACTGGCTGGTGGAACCGCAGTTTAACCCTGCTGCCGTGGGACGCACACCGCAACTCAACATCAACACGGCCATGCAGACTCATGCCGCTGGCTACGAGGACGGCGGCTCTACCATGTACGCCGGGGCAGACATGGCCTTTCAGCTGGGCAAGACACGGCACGGCGTGGGGGTGTACTTTATGAACGATGCTTTCGGTTTGTTCAGCCACAAGCGGTTCAGCGTGCAGTATGCCTACCACTTCAAGCTGTGGGGCGGCACACTGAGCATCGGTGCCGAGGCGGACATGCTGAACGAGAGTCTTAAAGGCTCCAAGGCCGACCTGGGCGACGCCAACGACCCAGCTTTTCCTACCACCGACCTCGACGGGTCGAAATTTGATGCCTCGGTGGGCCTTTACTACGCACACCGGCGGTGGCAGGTGGGACTGGCCATGCAGCACGTGACTTCGCCCACGGTGACGATGGGCGAAACGAACGAGCTGAAGGTTAAAGCTTTATATAATTTGACGGCGGCATACAATATTCGGCTGCGAAGTCCGTTATTTACTATAACACCCTCTACCATGTTACGCTACGATGGCACGGCTTTCAGGGCGGACATTACGGCGCGGCTGCAATATGCGCACCAAAAGAAGCGGTTGTACTGCGGTCTTGGCTACAGTCCGCAACACTCGGTGACGGGCTTTGTGGGCGGCATGTTTCATGGTGTGGACCTTGGCTACTCGTACGAGGCTAACACTTCAGGCATGGGGCTGGGCGCCGGACAGCACGAAATTACACTGGGCTACCGCCTGGACCTTAACCTTGGCAAAAAGGGACGGAACTTGCACCGTTCGGTGAGGTGGCTGTAACGGGGCCTTGCAGCCGCTAACGCGGAAAACATAAGAACATAAGAGCATAAGGACATAAGGCCGCTGCGCGGCTGTTGAAGCGCTTACCGCGGGAACATAAGAACATAAGTTTACATAAGAAACACACAAGGCCGCTGTGCGGCTGACGGCCACGGACTATCGTCCGGGTGGCCTCAAGAAACATAAGGGCTGACGCCGTAGCATGGCCTGGCAACCGCTAACGCGGGAGACATAAGGACATAAGGGCATCAGAAAGCAAGCACAAATGGGGGCGAGGCGTCCCGCCTCGGTGAATCCGCTTGTGCAACAGCTTTATTTCCCGACGCGGGACGCGTCGCCCCCATTTATGCTTGCGTTTCTTGCAGCGCATTTCAGCAACAGCTTTGTTTCCCGGGACGCGTCGCCCCCATTTGTGCTTGCGCTTCTTGCAGCGCGTTTCACAAAATGGTCTCGCAAAAAAATCTCATGCACACAATATCTATATAATACATATAACACCATTAGTACTTACAACTACTGTATGTTACACAAAATAGCAAATATACTCGCGGCTCTTGCCCTGTGCGGCCTGATGGCATCGTGCATGGGCAGCGGCAGAGCCATGATGAGCGGCGGCGAGGTGACCGGCGCACGCGGCGCCTCGTTTAACGAACCGACACCCTACGGCATGGTGGAGGTGAAACGCGGCTACCTGAAGGTGGGTCTCGAAAAGAATGACTCGCTGTGGGGCACGGTGACATCACAAAAGGACATCTCGGTGGACGGGTTCTGGATGGACCAAACCGAGGTGACTAACGGCATGTACCGACAGTTTGTGGAGTGGGTGCGCGACTCTATCATTCGCGAAAGACTGGCCGACCCGCAATATGGCGGCGATGAAACGTACAAAATTGAGGTGGACAGAAACGGCGACCCCGTGAAACCGCACCTTAACTGGGCTAAACCGCTGCCGCGCAAGCCTAACGAGGACCAGGAACGCGCCATTAACAGTGTGTACTACACGCACCCCATTGACGGCACGCGCATGATTGACACCAAACAGCTTAACTACCGCTACGAGGTGTTTGACTACGAAAAGGCTGCGCTGCGCAAATACCGGCTCGACCCTAAGGAGCGCTCGCTCAATACCGACCACCCTACCGACCCCGACGAGGTGGTGATGATTTCGAAGGATACGGCTTATGTGGACGATAACGGACAGATTGTGCGACAGACTATCGAAAGGCCGCTATCGAGTCTTTACGACTTTCTGAACACTTACATCGTGCCTGTCTATCCCGACACGACGGTGTGGGTGAACGACTTTTCGAATGCCAACAACGAGCAGTACATGAAGCTTTACTTTTCGTCGGCCAACTACAACGACTATCCCGTGGTGGGTGTGTCGTGGGAGCAGGCCGAGGCTTTCTGCGCCTGGCGCACCAACTATCTGCTCAAGGGCATGGGGCCACAGGCCAAATTTATTCAGCGCTACCGCCTGCCTACTGAGGTGGAGTGGGAATATGCTGCACGCGGCAAGGAGGGTAACCCCTATCCGTGGCAGGGCATGGAGTCGAAGAGCCAGGACGGCTGCTACTATGCCAACTTTAAGCCCGACCGCGGCAATTATACCGACGACGGCAACCTTATTACCTCGCGTGTGGGCATCTATGGCGCCAACTCTAACGGCTTGTTCGACATGGCGGGCAACGTGGCTGAATGGACCAGCACGGTGTACACCGAGGCGGGTGTGGACGCCATGGCCGACCTTAATCCGCAACTGACCTACAACGCTGCCAAGGAGGACCCCTATGTGCTGAAGCGCAAGAGTGTGCGCGGCGGTTCGTGGAAGGACCCCATGTCGTACATTCGCTCGGCATGGCGCACGTGGGAGTATCAAAACCAGCCGCGCTCGTACATCGGTTTCCGCTGCGTGAGGTCGAAGGCTAACACGACAAGTGCAACTAACAATGGCAAGAAGAAGAAATAATGAGCAAGATTAACATAGTAGTCCGCTTGCAACACTGGATGGATAGTGTGCCCGGACAGACGTTCCTTAATTATGCCTACTCGTGGGGTGCATCAATCGTAATTCTTGGTGCGCTGTTCAAACTGACTCACCTGCCGGGCGGCAACTTTATGCTTTTTATGGGTATGGGCACCGAGGTGGTGGTGTTCTTCCTCTCGGCCTTTGACCGTCCCTTCGACAAGGATGAGATTGGCAAGGAACTGCCGCACGACTATGAGACTGACGAGGAGATAGCCGCACGTCTCGGTTTGACTGATGACGACGAGGCTGACGACACTGACGAGGATACTATTGAGGATACTACTGCTGATGAGACGGTTTCTCAGCCTGCTGTTCAGCCTGCGGCTGCTGCTCAGTCTGCGGCTGCTCAACCTGCTGCCCAGCCTGCTGCTCAACCTGTGGGTCAGGGCATGAGTGGTGTGGTGTTTGTGGGTGGTGGCGCTGCCGCTGCACCTGCTGCCGCTGCAACAGCAACCGTTGGCGGGGGTGGCACTGCTGCTGCGCCCGAAACGGCGGCTGCTACGGCTGCTGCGGCACCGAATGCGGCCGAGGCGGCACAGGCTGCCATTGCGGCTGCCACACCGGCTGGTGCCCAGCCCTTTGACGCCGAGGCTAAACGGTTGGCCGAAATCATACGGCTGGCAAACGATGAGCTGCTGCGTCGCGCACAGGCGGTGCTCTCGCCCGAAATGGAGGAGGCTACGCAGGCATACATTGCCAAGTTGCGCACACTGGCTGACACCTTTACCAAGGTGGACGAGCAGAGCGCACGTCTGGCTCACGACAGTGAGGAGATGGCGCAGCTTAACCGCACGCTCACGGCTATCAACAAGACTTATGACTTGCACTTTCAGAGTATCAGCAAGCAGGTGGGCACTATCGAGCAGATCAATGAGGAGACGCGCCAGCTGGCGAAACGCATTGAGGAGCTTAATGGGGTGTACCGCCGCATGATTGATGCTATGTCGGTGAATATGCCGAAGCAGGCGGAGTAAATCGGGTTTGTGTGGCTTGTTGATGTGACGTTGTTCTTTGCTTTGCGCTTTGTGCGGGGACAGATTGCTTTGCGCTTAGTTTTGCGCTTACCGCGGAGACATAAGAACATAAGCTACATAAGAAACATAACTTTGGTATGGGGGCTGCGCCCCATACTATAAGAAACATAAGGGCTGACGCCGTAGCGTGGCATGGCTGCCGCTAACGCGGGAAACATAAGGACATAAGAGCATAAGGACATAAGGCCGCTGCGCGGCGGACGGCCACGGACTGACGTCCGCGTGGCCGCAAGAACATAAGGGCTGACGCCGAGGGTTATGGGTTGATATGCTGAAAATATCCCGACGCGAGACGCGTCGCCCCCATTAGAGCGCAAATCCCTGGCATAACAGTGCTTTCCCTGGTTTCAAGTCGCCCCCATTAGAGCGCAAATCCTTGGCATAACAGTGCTTCCCCTGGTTTCAAATAGGCTTTTTAACCTGTCAATATGATAGGAAACGCAAGCACTAATGGGGGCGACGCGTCTCGCGTCGGGCATTTTTCAGCTGCCTCGTCCCGCCTTGGTGAATCCGCTTGTGCAACAACTTTATTTCCCGACGCGGGACGCGTCGCCCCCATTAGTGCTTGCGTTTCTTGCAGCACGTTATTGCGGGCTGCCCACGCCAAGCGAAGAATTTGAATATATAATAACATTACTACAGATGTCTGTAAAGAAAAGACCGGTATCTCCACGCCAAAAGATGATTAACCTGATGTATATCGTGTTAATGGCTATGTTGGCGCTCAATGTGTCGAGTGACGTGCTGAAGGGCTTCACCATGATTGGCGAGAGCCTGAAGCGCACCACTGGCAATGCCATGAAGGAGAACCAAGCGCTCTACGCTGACTTTGCCGAGGCCATGAAGGGTAATCCGGCAAAGGTGAAGCCATGGTACGACAAGGCCATGGAGGTGAAACGTATGAGCGACTCGCTATACAACTTTGCCGGCGAACTGCGTATGGCCATTGCCCGTGAGGCTGACGGCAAGGACGCTGACCCCGACAACTTGCAGAATAAGGAGGACCTTGAGGGCTCTAACCGCGTGATGCTGGCTCCGGCACGGGGCAAGGGCAAACAGTTGTTCGATGCCATCAACTCGTTCCGCAACCGCATCTTGGCGCTCGTGACTGACCCGCGGCAAAAGGCTATCATTGCCTCGAACCTGTCGACTGATGTGCCCCGCAACGAGAACACGGTGGGCAAGAACTGGCAGCAGTATATGTTTGAGGAGATGCCCTCGGTGGCTGCGGTGACGATGCTGGCCAAGCTGCAGAGTGATGTGCGCAAGGCTGAGAACGAGGTGGTGCACACGCTGCTGGCTAACATCGACTTGAAGGATATCCGCGTGAACCAGCTTAACGCTTATGTGTCGGCCGAGGCTACCACGCTGTACCCCGGCGAGCAGTTCCGCTCCAAGATATTTATGGCGGCTGTCGACACCACGCAGCGCCCCGAGATATATGTGAACGGCCGGCGCATTGCGGCCGACGGCTCTTACAACTTTACGGTGGGGGGCCCGGGCCAGTACAGTTTTTCGGGCTACATACTGATGCCTAATGCTGCGGGCGATGTGATACGCCGCAACTTTACGCAGAAGTATAATGTGATAGCACCGCCCACGGGTGCCACTGTGGCGGCCGACTTGATGAATGTGCTCTATGCGGGCTTTGACAACCCCATCAGTGTGACGGCTGCGGGCGGCAATGCTGGTGTGCACTTGACCATGACGGGCGGCTCGCTTGTGCAGCGCGGCCCTGGCAAGTATACGGCACGTCCGGCCAAGGTGGGCGAACACGTGACCTTTACGGTGAGCGGCACGGTGAACGGCAAGGCGCAGAATATGGGCCAGTTTACCTTCCAGGTGCGCAAGCTGCCCGACCCGACGGCCTTTATACAGGTGGGAGCCGACCGCTTTAGGGGTGGCCGCATAGCCAAGGGGAGCATTATTGGTGCTCATGGCTTGGGGGCTGCCATTGACGACGGGTTGCTCAATATCCCATTCAAGGTGCTGAGTTTTGAAACGGTGTTTGCCGACCGCATGGGCAACTTCCGCCCCGAACCCTCGGCGGGTGCCAACTTTACCGAGAACCAACGTAACTTGATGCGCGAGCTGCGCCGCGGCCAGCGTTTCTACATATCGAAGGTGCGTGCCATCGGTCCCGACGGCATTGCGCGCAACCTTAACGGTAGTCTCGAAGTGATAGTAAATTAACACAACCTCATGAAAAAGATATTTGCCCTTGTACTGCTGCTCTGTGCTACAGCTTATGCTGATGTGGCCCAGGCCCAGCCGCCACGCCGGCGCGCTGAACAGCAGGCTCGACAGGAACAACAACTCAACGCGCCGCAAGGCAGCGCATACCGCGAGTTTCCGACCGCACAGACCATGCCGGCTGATGCGGCCTGGCGACGCGACTTGTACCGCACCATCGACTTGAACAAGGAACAGAATGCGGTGCTCTACTACCCTACCACGCCGCAGGACGGACGCGAGAATTTGTTTACGTACTTGTTTAAGTTGCTGCTGCGCAAGCAAATCAAGGCTTACGACTATAAGCTTGACGGCAACGAGGACTTTTCGGCCAAGAACGAGGTGACGGCCAAGCAGTTGATGGACCGCTACCACATCTTTTACGAGTCGAAGGGTGACAAGGTGCGTGTGAACGATGCTGACATTCCGTCGGACGAGGTGAAGGCTTACTTTGTAAAGGAGAGTACTTACTACGACCAGCATACGGCTACTTTCCGCAGTCAGGTGACGGCGCTCTGCCCTGTGCTGAAACGCGGCGATGCTGACTTTGGCGGCGAGCTGGCGCAGTACCCCATGTTTTGGGTGAAGATGAGTGACATTGCGCCTTATCTGGGCAAGCTGATGCTGATGGGCTCGTCGCTGAATAATGCGGCTATGATGTCGGCCGACGACTTTTTTACAATGAAGTGTTACAAGGGCGACATTTACAAGGCTGTGAATTTGCAGGACCGCTTGCTGTCGAACTATTGCACGGACGACTCTGCGGTAATTCGCGAACAGAAGCGCATTGAGAAGCAGCTGGTTGATGTGCAGGAGCACGTTTACGGTCGCGACAGTGCTTATTATGCCAAATTGCGTGCCGACTCGCTGGCGCAGGCGGCGGCTGACTCGTTAGCTGCGGCTGGCAAGGCTTCGCGCACAAGCCGGCGCACGTCTACTTCGCGTCGCACGTCGAGCACGCGCCGCACAAGCACAACGAAGGTGTCGACTGGCAGCTCGACGAAGCAGAGCAAACCGGCCAAGACGAGCTCACGCCAACCTAAGGCTTCAACCGGCAAATCGTCGGGCGGTGGCTACTCTGTACGCCGCCAGAGGCATTGAGGAAGGAGGGTTATAAGGTTAGGGGGTTATGAGGTTAAAAAGTAACCTTTGTGTGTTAGGCACGTTATGGTAATCTTTTAACCCCCTGACCTCTTAACCCTCTAACCCTCTAACCTCCTAACCCCTTTTAACCCAATAACCCTCTAACCTCTTAACCCTCTAACCCAAATTATGAGATATACTGAGGAACGTTATATAAGTCTTCTTACAGACTTTGGATTTAAGCGCATTTTCGGCACGTTGCCTAACAAGGACTTGCTGATAAGTTTCCTTAACTCGCTTTTTAATGGTGAGGAGGTGGTGAAAGATGTGCACTTTCTGAACAGCGAACATGTGGGCGACGTGTATGCCGAACGCAAGGCTATTTTTGACGTGTATTGCGAGAATGAGCGAGGCGAGAAGTTTATTGTGGAGATGCAGAATGCAAAGCAGCACTACTTTAAGGACCGCTCATTGTATTATGCAACCTTTCCCATACGTGAACAAGCTCCAAAGGGACAGGACTGGAACTTTAAGCTGGCACACGTCTACGTGGTGGCTCTGCTCAACTTTGACATGCACGAAGAGGCTTTTGCAAAGGACTCTATCAGCCATGATGTGGCGCTGATTGACAAAGAGACCAACAAGGTGTTCAACGAGAAGCTGAGGTTTAAGTATGTGGAAGTAGCTAAATTCAACAAGAACCTGGACGAGCTTGACACGTTGTATGACAAATGGATATATGTGCTGAAGAACCTTGCCCGGCTCAACAAGCAACCTGCGCACCTACGCAACGCGGTGTTTGACCACTTGTTTTCGGAAGCCGAAATTGCAAGTTTCACCCACACGGAATTGAAGGAATATGAGGATAGCTTGAAGGCTTACCGCGACATAAAGAACTCGCTTGATACTGCCAAGGACGAGGGACGTGCTGAGGGCATGGCTAAAGGCATGGCTGAAGGCATGGCCAAAGGACGGGTTGAGACTCTCAACAAAATGGTTAGCGAAATGAAGAGGGAGGGCCTGGGCTATGACTTGATAGAAAAGCTGACAGGACTGACTCAAAAGGATATTGATGCCATACCATAATGTGGCATTGAATAATGATTTGAACAAGGCCATTGCTGCGCGAATGCTGGCAGCAATGGCCTTTACTACAACAGACGTAAGGACATGAAACTGGTCATTGACTCTAAAATACCCTTTATGCACGGCTATGCCGAACTGCTGGGTGATGTGACGTATAAGGCGGGGGCCGAAATTGGTCCCGATGATGTGCGTGACGCTGATGCGCTGATTGTGCGCACTCGCACGCACTGTGACAGGATGCTGCTTGAAGGCTCGAAGGTTCAGTTTATTGCAACGGCTACTATTGGCTATGACCACCTGGACACGGCGTGGCTGAAGGAGGCTGGCATAGCATGGACTAACTGCCCGGGCTGTAACGCTCGCAGTGTGGCACAGTATATTGAGGCTGTGCTGCTGCAACTGGCTGCACACGGGTGCTGGCGCGCGGGGGGTGAACTGCTGCCTGCTACGGCACGGGTGACGCACGGTGAACTTGACCGCACGGTGTTTGGCGGTTTGACGCTGGGCATTGTGGGTGTGGGGCACGTGGGCACGCAGGTGCTGCTGATGGCTGAAAGGCTGGGATTTAAGAATGTGCTGCTTTGCGACCCGCTGCGTGCCGCGCACGAGGGGGCGTCGGGACCTGACTTTGTGGGGCTTGACGAGGTGGCTGAAAGGGCTGACGTGGTGACGTTTCATACGCCGCTGACGCGTGAGCCTCAGCCTTATCCTACGTTCCACTTGGCAGGACGGGAGTTCTTTGGCAAGTTGCGCAAGGGGGCTGTGGTGATTAACAGTAGTCGCGGCGAGGTGGTGGACACTGCTGCGCTGAAGGCTGCCATGAAGGCCGGACGTGTGCGCGCGGCGGTAATTGACACTTGGGAGCATGAGCCTGGCATTGACCGTGAATTGCTTGACATGGTGTTTGTTGGTACACCGCACATTGCGGGTTACAGCGCTGACGGCAAGGCTAACGGTACGCGAATGAGTTTGGAGGCTGTGGCGGAGCATTTTGGATTGGATGCGTCTGCTTTCGAGGCAGTGTCGGCGCCTGAGTTGCCTGAGGGGTTTGCTTATTACCCTGAGGGGGTGGGGCATTTGCTTGCGTCCGAACTGCGGCTTTATGACCCTGTGCGCGACAGTGTGGCGCTGAAGCAATGCCCTGATGACTTTGAACGGCTGCGCGGTAATTACCCGCTTAGGAGGGAGGGATTTTGCTAATGTGTTAATGGGCTGACGCCGTGGCGTGGATTGGTTGCCGCTAACGCGGGAACATAAGAACAGAAGATATAACGTTTGTGTTAGCCGCTTACCGCGGGAACATAAGAACATAAGCTACATAAGAAACATATAAGGCCGCTGCGCGGCGGACGGCCACGGACTAACGTCCGGGTGGCCTCAAGAAACATAAGGGCTGACGCCGTAGCGT
>OIXW01000672.1_pt1 | contig 10281 bp, 9 predicted proteins | sample 1587951 | NCBI WGS metagenome assembly OIXW01 (sample SAMN03283239) | human gut metagenome | biome: human-associated habitat; material: feces | host: Homo sapiens | place: Peru | collected 2012
AGAGTGCTTGACGAATGGCAGAAGCGAAAACAGGAACAGATAATACATCCATATTTAAAAGAAAAGATTCAGTGGGGAATGGTTCCTTATATGCAGGCAATGTTTTTGGCAAGATATTTACGTGGAGACATTGATGCATATCCGCCATTTTTGTGGAAATAGAGGTGATATTTTGCTTGTATTGATTACATATGATGTTAATACAGAAAATGAAGCAGGAAAGAGCAGACTTCGTAAAGTGGCAAAACAATGTGTAAACTATGGAGTACGAGTACAAAATTCTGTTTTTGAATGTATTGTAGATGGTGCCCAGTGTCGCATGCTGAAAGGAAAACTACAGGAAATTATAGACGAAGAAAAAGACAGCATTCGTATTTATTATTTAAACGATAAACAAAAACAGAAAATAGAATGTCTGGGTGTAAAAAAAGGAATATCAGTAGAAAATACGCTGATATTTTAAAGCGGTGCGGATCATAAGCGAACATGAAAAAGCGGATGATTCGCACCGGGAAATACAATATTTTTTGTGTTACATGAAATAATTATTGTAGTGTTGATGGGATTTTATAGATACTATGCAATAATTATTACAGATAAGTATAAGGATTATTGTGCATTTTTGCTGTCGCTCCTCTTGTAGGAGCGTGGATTGAAATTGGGTTGATCCGAAAAAAAATGACATCAGGACGAGGTCGCTCCTCTTGTAGGAGCGTGGATTGAAATATATTATGAACGTAGAAAAGCCACTGTTCGCCTAGTCGCTCCTCTTGTAGGAGCGTGGATTGAAATATCGTGGCTTTCCAACTCTTTATCAATTTTCTGCGTCGCTCCTCTTGTAGGAGCGTGGATTGAAATATACATTTGATTTTGAACATTACCCCAACAGCCGTCGCTCCTCTTGTAGGAGCGTGGATTGAAATAAACAGGGGACGTTGGTATGTTGTACAGGTGGCGGATGTCGCTCCTCTTGTAGGAGCGTGGATTGAAATCGTCTAGCTGCGGTTTATATGTAACTGTCTGAATGTCGCTCCTCTTGTAGGAGCGTGGATTGAAATCTGTATAGTCATGATCAATTATGTAATCATCCGGGTCGCTCCTCTTGTAGGAGCGTGGATTGAAATTGCCTGTAACGTTGCGATCTTATCCTGGCATAAGTGTCGCTCCTCTTGTAGGAGCGTGGATTGAAATATCTGCATTTATATTCACATTTCCGTTTTCGTCGTCGCTCCTCTTGTAGGAGCGTGGATTGAAATACTGATTGGTAACCGCAGAAGTAATCCCTGCTCCTGTCGCTCCTCTTGTAGGAGCGTGGATTGAAATATCGTCCAATTAAGAGCAAGCAGGGTAAGACTTTGTCGCTCCTCTTGTAGGAGCGTGGATTGAAATCGGCCGGAGTTGTGTATTCCATCACAAGCGGTTTGGTCGCTCCTCTTGTAGGAGCGTGGATTGAAATGATAAGCAGCATTTATCTCATCAAAGGAAGCCTTGTCGCTCCTCTTGTAGGAGCGTGGATTGAAATCACATCCGAATCCCATCCAGCATTTAACAGTAAACCGTCGCTCCTCTTGTAGGAGCGTGGATTGAAATCAAGTCGAATCCGTCAAATTGATTCCTCCGGTAATGTCGCTCCTCTTGTAGGAGCGTGGATTGAAATATCTACTGGATCTCCGGGAACTGGTTTGTAATATCGTCGCTCCTCTTGTAGGAGCGTGGATTGAAATTTTGGAAGAAAGCATATCTACTTCAATGTCTTTGGTCGCTCCTCTTGTAGGAGCGTGGATTGAAATCATGACTATTTTTCTCGCTATCAACGTCATAAAACGTCGCTCCTCTTGTAGGAGCGTGGATTGAAATTACGCAGCAGATTATGTTAATAATTATGTACAGTGTCGCTCCTCTTGTAGGAGCGTGGATTGAAATCGAATCGTCCACATATGATTTTCCTTGTCATAGGGTCGCTCCTCTTGTAGGAGCGTGGATTGAAATTTTTCTGGTAAAACCAAACCTCATTCCAATTAAGTCGCTCCTCTTGTAGGAGCGTGGATTGAAATATCATTGCTTCTGCATTTCCGTCCACGCTTTCAGAGTCGCTCCTCTTGTAGGAGCGTGGATTGAAATTGGTTCTGGCAAGCACCTTTCCGCCGTGATTATAGTCGCTCCTCTTGTAGGAGCGTGGATTGAAATAATCCATCCAGCGTGGAAGAATCTGCTGCCAAAGCCGTCGCTCCTCTTGTAGGAGCGTGGATTGAAATGTTTTTGCATAAAAGCCGGAAGCCTTTCCGGATGTCGCTCCTCTTGTAGGAGCGTGGATTGAAATTCCAAGCTGTGTCAACTTCTCCCCCTCTAACCAGTCGCTCCTCTTGTAGGAGCGTGGATTGAAATTGTTACTCCTATTCTCACACTTACACCTCGCACTGTCGCTCCTCTTGTAGGAGCGTGGATTGAAATAGGAACGTGAGAAAGCGATTGCAGCAGCAAAACAGGTCGCTCCTCTTGTAGGAGCGTGGATTGAAATAATTGCCTCTTTCTCTGTCATCTTCGAACCTCCAGTCGCTCCTCTTGTAGGAGCGTGGATTGAAATCACAGTGCAATCATAAACAGTATGTCCTAACCCGTCGCTCCTCTTGTAGGAGCGTGGATTGAAATACATAAAGAGCATTGCCACTTTGTGTGAAGCAATTGTCGCTCCTCTTGTAGGAGCGTGGATTGAAATAATATCTATCCATACACAAAGTCTGCAACTATCTGTCGCTCCTCTTGTAGGAGCGTGGATTGAAATCACAGACAAGACTTGATCTGATTTACGAGCGCAGTCGCTCCTCTTGTAGGAGCGTGGATTGAAATATAGAATTAATGGCATTTGTAAGCCATGTGCATAGTCGCTCCTCTTGTAGGAGCGTGGATTGAAATTCCAGTCCGTCCATTGCCTTGAGCTGATCGGAAAAGTCGCTCCTCTTGTAGGAGCGTGGATTGAAATCTTTTATTGGCGGTTTGAGAAACCAAAACACAGGTCGCTCCTCTTGTAGGAGCGTGGATTGAAATAGCTTGTACTTGTCGTAAATCATCACGTATGGGCGTCGCTCCTCTTGTAGGAGCGTAGATTGAAATATTCCTAACGTGACAGGTGGGAAATTTCTTAGGTTGTTCATTAACATAATTTGATGTTCAAAAATATCTGCCAAATAAAGTCATTTATGTGATATCATGGATACTATAAAGAAATCCTATTTGATACTTTTTCATAGTTTTCAGTCAAATGAAGTAATTAATTAGAGGCGGTACATATTTGCAAATAAGAAAGACGGGCAAATAGCACAAAAATTTCATAAAAACATAATAGATAATTGCGAAACTCCTCCTACTCTTCTTTCAATTGTTCAAAATTAACAAAAACATTCAAGACACGCTCTCGCTATGTGTCACTCGCAACGGTGCTAAGAAGCCAGGAACAACTTACAGTTGTACCTGCCTTCTAAGTACCGGCGGTTCCCCAATGTCTTTCATGTCTTTTGTTAATTTTTCACAATTCAATTTAGGTTTTCATGAGTTTCGCAATTATCTAATAAAAACACAATACAAAAAGGAGTCCCCATGCAATCATACAACGACCTACAATCACAATTAAAAACAATAGACCATAAAAGTTACCCATTATACAAATCCCTGCGCGGAAGTTACCAGTTTCCCAAATACATATTGTCGATTGACCATGTGCAGGGCGATCCGTTTGCGGCGCCATCGGATGTGAGGGTGACAGTGGATGCGAAGGCAGCCGGATTCCCGGCATTTGCAATGAAAGATAAGCTGACAAGAACCGCATTGGCGGATGAGCTGCTTCGCAATTTTGCGGCAAAAGTGAATCAGTTTAACTTTAAAGCGAAGGGATCCGGGAAAAGCGGGCTGATCTCAGTGACACACTGCGGACAGGAAGTGCTGCAGAGGACAGCATGTGAAATCAGTGAAAAAGAGATCACCGCCAGATTTGCAGTCGGGTTTCCTGCAAATGGAAGAACGATCAATGCAAAAGAACTCGAAAAAATCTTATTTGAATATTTGCCACAGTGCGTGGAGCAGTCTTTTTATTATAAAAATCTGAAAGCGCAAAAAGTAAAAGAGGTTGTGGAACTGGCAGAAGATCAGCAGGCAATCCGTGAGAAGCTGCCAGAACTTGGGCTGGCTGCGTTTGTGGCGGATGACTCTGTGCTGCCAAGGGAGAGCGGTATCTCTTCCAAGCCAATGAGGCAGTCTGTGAAATTTGTTTCTCCGGAAACAATGCGCGTGACATTAGAACTGCCGCACCGGGGTAAGATTACAGGAATGGGAGTTCCAAAAGGAATCACCCTGATCGTAGGCGGCGGTTATCATGGAAAATCTACGCTTTTAAATGCGTTGGAATTAGGCGTATACAATCATATTGCCGGAGATGGCAGGGAATATGTGATCGCAGATGAAACGGCACAAAAGCTCCGCTCTGAGGACGGAAGATTTATCAAAAATGTAGATATTTCCATGTTTATCAATGATCTTCCAAACGGCAGGGATACGAAGGATTTTTCGACTGCTGATGCGAGTGGAAGCACGTCCCAGGCGGCTGGCATCGTGGAAGCGGTTGAGGCCGGCAGCAGACTGATTTTGCTGGATGAGGATACTTCTGCAACCAATTTTATGGTGCGGGATGCCTTTATGCAGAAAGTGGTAAGCCCGGACAAAGAGCCGATCACACCGTTTTTATCCAGAGCAGTGGATCTGTATGAAAAAGCAGGAATTTCTACCATTCTGGTTGCGGGAAGTTCGGGAGCATTTTTCCACATTGCAGACACTGTGATCCAGATGGATCAGTATGAACCTGTGGATATCACAGAGAAAGCAAAGAACCTGTGTGGACAATTTCCAATCATGCAGGAGACGGCAAAACCATTTGTTTTACCGGATAGCCACCGTGTCATGGAAAAAGACAGGAATGGAGCGGTAAAACGCAGGGACTACCGGAGCGGAGAAGTGAAAAAAGGCGAGCCGGAGCGCTTGAAGGTAAAGACGCTTGGAGTGGATGGCTTTATGCTTGGAAAACAGAATGTCGACCTGCGCTATATCGAGCAGTTGATCGACAGCGAGCAGACGGCGGCACTGGGACTGCTTTTGAAATATACTGTGGAACATCTGGTGGATGGAAAGCGTACCATTTCAGAAACGGCACAGTGGTTAGAACAAAAGTTAGAGCAGGAAGGAATGGTATTTGCCGCAGAGCATGGCGTTATCTCCGGGGGATACGCAATCCCAAGAATTCAGGAGATATATTCCTGCCTGAACCGCTATCGGGTGTAAATTATCGTAAAAATGAAACAGAGTATATTTTTATAAAATTCCTGAATATAGAACAATGTAAAGTATTGTGTAAAGGAGTTTCGCAATCATCGGTTAAGGAAGGAAGTTAATTATGCGTCCCAAAATCACAAAACAGAATATAAAAACGCTATTGGAAACAAAGTTTATCAAAGTATTTGATCTTCAGTATGCCGAAGGCAGACATTACTATAATGCAACAAGGCGGAGCGCAGATGATCTGGTGGCAGTGAAGTCTACGGAAGAATTTCAAAATATGCTTCCGGATGCGGTGAGCTGCATCGTGATCTGGAATCCATCCAAAGGCGAGCCGAAGCTCCTGTTGAATCGTGAATTCCGGTATCCGGCAGGACAATTTTTGCTGAGTGTCCCGGCGGGACTGATCGATCCGGCGGATAAGGTGGAAGATGAACCATTGCTTGTGACTGCAAAAAGAGAACTGAGGGAAGAGACCGGAATAGAGGTTTTGGATAAGGATGGACTGGAAGTGGTCAATCCATGCCTTTTCAGCACACCGGGAATGACAGATGAGAGCAATGCGCTTGTGAAAATCGTGTTAAACCGGGATACTTTGACAGGTATGTCACAGGACGGTGCAGAGGGAAGCGAGTGTTTTGATGGCTTTTCTTTTCTTACAAAAGAGCAGGCACAGAAAATTTTAAAGGATGGTGTCGATGAGTACGGCATTTTCTATTCCGTGTATACATGGACAGCATTGACCTATTTTGTGGCAGATATGTGGAAGTGAAAAACTATTTACAAATGCACAAAAAAATAGGATAATAGCTGTGAAAATAACAACATATTCTTTATAAGAAGAAACAGCATTCCCGGAATGCAAAGTATCGGAAAGATGCTTAGAAGGTAATACATATGGAAATTGAGAGATTAGGTGAAAATAAGATCAGATGCGCACTGTCTGAAGAAGAAATCCGTGAAATGGGATACAATATTGATGAGATTATCGGAAATACTGAAGTGACGCAGGAGTTTATGCGCGCGGTGGTGGAACTGGTAGAGGAGCAGGGCAATATCAGTCTGCAGAATATTTCACCGGTAGTGAAGGCAGAACTTTTGCAGGATCACAGCATGGCAATTACGTTTGGCGGAGATTCCGAGATGAGCTTTAAGAATCTGGTAGACACTGTCGGACAGCTGATGAACCAGCTTGCCCCGGAAAAAATATCAGAATTTCGTCAGATGAACCAAGAGGAAAAAAAGAGTGCCATTGATGATTTCCTGGAAAAATATAAGACAAGGCACAGTCAGGGTGCAAAAAAGACAGAGACAGAAGATGCAAATGATACAGAACAGAAAGAGGACAATGAAATTTTTGAGACTTCTGTTCCGTTTAGTCTGGAATTTTCCAGTCTGGATGAGGTGCTTCGCCTGATCCGTCTGGCACCATTTACTGAAAAAGTGCCTGCAAGCAGTTTTTACAAATTCCGGCAAAAGTATTATCTTGTGATGGATCTGATCCATTTTTCAAGAGAAGAGTTACGGCCATTTGCATTTACAATTGTAGAATATAACAGTTGCCGTTATGCTGAACCCGGACAGATTGCATTTATAAAAGAACATGGAAAATGTATTGTAGAAAATGAGGCACTGCAAACGCTGATGCAATTGTAAAAAGTGATGAAAATTTTTCGGGCAATAGACAAATGTGCCAAATGTCAGAAAAAATATTGTTACTTTTGCCGATGAATTTCATGCGCTAAAATCTACCATATATGCTATTATAGTTGAGGCGCACGTACGAGATATAGTGCACTGCAAATGAAAATATGTTATGTGGGAGATTGGTTATGAGCAGAGAGCAGCTTTTAGAACTTGAAGATGTGAAGAGAAGTTTACTGGTACAGGCATACCGTATGAAACAGGAGCATCCGCATATGTCGCCGGTTGGAATTGAGATGGAGATGTATTCTGCTTTGATGGCTGAAGTAAAAGAAATCACAACGAGAATCCAGATGAGCGCAGAGGCATAGGTGACAACCAATAAGTTTTTCGGGCAGGCTTTTTCAGAGATGAAAGAACCTGCCTTTATTATGGCAGAAAATACGATTTGAGTTTCTGTCAATAGATGATTGAAAAAAGAGGAGAACAACCATGAATTTTGCAGAGAGAAGAAAACAGGTTTTTGAGAAAATGGAGAGACAGTCAGCGCTGATCTTATTTTCCGGTATTGAGAGCCATGTGAGTGCAGATGAATATGCACCATTTGAGGCAGACAGAAACTTTTTTTATCTGACAGGATTAAGAAGAGACCATACGATTCTTTTGATGAAAAAGACATTGAAAGAGGAGCAGGTGATTTTATTTATCGAAGAAGCAGACCCGACACAGGAGCGTTGGTACGGAAGAAAAGTGACAGTGGATGAGGCAAAAGAGATTTCCGGTATCGATAATGTGATGTTTTTAGATTCTTTTGAGGGCGCTGTTGACCGCATGATGGCAAGGGAAGATATTGACAGCCTGTATTTTGACTGTTACAGATATCAGTTTGAGGACATGCCGGATTACAATATGATCAAAGCAAAAGAATTTGCAGAAAAATATCCGGGACATGCAGTGAAAAATATTTCGCAGGTGATCGCAGAACTGCGTATGCAAAAAGACGGGGATGAAGTAGCACTTGTGCGGGAGGCGATTGGCATTACCGATAAAGCATTGCAGTATGTGATGAAACATTTAGAGCCGGGAATGGCAGAATATCAGGCACAGGCTGATTTTGAATACATGATCCGCTATAACGGAGCGGAGGGAACTGCATTCCCTACCATCGCAGGAAGCGGTGCAAACGGAACCATGCTTCACTACGACACAAACCTTGACATTTGTGAGGATGGTTCTTTACTGCTGATGGATCTCGGGGCAAAATACCGCGGATACTGCGCAGATATCACAAGAACTTATCCGGTAAACGGAACATACACAGAGCGCCAGAGACAGGTTTACGACATTGTCTTAGCTGCAAACCGTGAGGTTGCAAAGACTGCAAAACCGGGCATGACGTTAAAAGAGTTAAATGAGATTGCAAAGAAAGTGCTTGCAGCAGGCTGCATGAAACTCGGTCTGATCGAAAAAGAGGACGAGATCGATACTTATTATATGCATGGCGTATCTCATCATCTTGGAATCGATGTGCATGATGTCACAGCGGCTTGCAATGACACATTACAACCGGGTGCCATCATTACTGATGAACCGGGACTCTACATTGACGAATGGGAGATTGGAATCCGTATCGAGGATGATCTTCTGATCACAGAGAACGGCTGTGAGTGTCTCTCAGAGGCAATTATTCGTGATCCGGACGAGATTGAGGCATTTATGAAAGACAGATAGAAATGAGGCAGAAATGAGTTGACCATTTCCGGTCACGATTATATAATAGCAATGGAATTTTTTTAGGAGGTGACATTCATGGACAGTTGTGATAGTGCGGGGCGAAAGAACAAAACCGATGGATTTTCGGAATGCTTTGGCACAGGGCAGATGTCTGTGGGCGCCTGACCTCTGTGATAATAGAATATGCCTTCTGAAACCACCGGTTTACATGCCTATACAATAGAGTGCACGCTTCGCGGACAATCTATTGTCATGAACTATAACAGCAGGAATTTACACATGCTGCTTGGAAGTAAAGCGGTGGTTTTTTATGCCCTTTTTTCAGGGAGAACAGGAGGCAGAAATGCAAAAAGAAGTATTAAAAGAACCGACTTATGTAGAAGAATTATTAACATTATTCCGAAGCAATCTTGGAAAAGAAGAATTGCTCGAAAAAATCTCCGATTATCATGAGAGCGACATTGCGGATGCAATGGAGCAGATGACACCGGAGGAAAGAAAAAAACTCTATCCGTTGCTTGGAGAGGAGTATATTGCGGAAATCCTTTCCTATACCGAGGATGCGGCAGAGTATTTGCAGGAGATCAACCTGGAAAATGCTGCCAGAGTCATTTCGGAGATGGATTCCGATGATGCGGTCGATGTTCTGGAGAATCTGGATGCGGATACCAAGACCAGGATTGTCGATCTGTTGGATGATGATGCGGAAAAAGATGTAAAACTGATTTTATCTTATGAAGATGATGAGATCGGCAGCAAAATGACAACGAATTTTATCGTCATAGGAAAGAATCTGAACATCCGTCAGGCAACGCATGAGCTGATCCGTCAGGCGGGAGAGAACGATAATATCTCAACGATCTATGTAGTAGATGAAAATGAGCAGTATTATGGAGCGATCGACTTAAAAGACCTGATCGTGGCAAGAGATTATCAGGATCTGGACGATCTGATCTCGACTTCCTATCCGTATGTGGGAGCACATGAGAAAATCAGTGAGTGTATTGAACGGTTAAAAGACTACGCAGAGGATTCCATTCCGGTATTGTCAGAGGAAGGAAAAATCTTAGGAGTCATCACAGCTTATGACATTGTGGAAGCCGTGGATGAAGAGATGGGAGAGGACTATGCGAAGTTGGCAGGTCTTACCGCGGAAGAAGATTTGGAGGAGACGACGTTTCAGAGTATGAAAAAACGTCTCCCGTGGCTGATCATCCTGCTGTTTTTGGGAATGGTGGTATCTTCGGTTGTCGGAATTTTCGAGGCGGTCGTTGCAGTGATCCCGATTGTGATGTGTTTCCAGTCATTGATCTTAGATATGGCAGGAAATGTCGGAACCCAGTCATTAGCTGTAACAATCCGTGTATTAATGGACGAGACATTAAGCACAAAGCAGAAAATTGGTCTTGTAGTAAAAGAAATGAGAATCGGTTTATGCAATGGCCTTTTCCTTGGAGTTTTAGCATTTGTATTTATCGGATTTTATATCTGGCTGCTTAAGCATAATCCAGCTGCTCATGCCTTTGTAATTTTTGGCTGCGTTGGATTCTCACTCATGACAGCAATGGTTATTTCAAGCATGGT
>OIXW01000673.1_pt1 | contig 10274 bp, 14 predicted proteins | sample 1587951 | NCBI WGS metagenome assembly OIXW01 (sample SAMN03283239) | human gut metagenome | biome: human-associated habitat; material: feces | host: Homo sapiens | place: Peru | collected 2012
ACATAGATGCAACAGAAAGAGAAGAAGCATTGAATTATTATCGTGATTATTTTGAAGATGCTGGAAGTGAACATGAACAAGAAATTATTAAGGAACTTGAATCACCTGAAAGGGTTGCACAAACGATTAAAGAAGGATTAGGTGTTGAAAATCAGCAAGATATCAAATCTGATTATGAAGGAATTCATCATTATAATGAAAGAAATACGCGTATTTTAAGAGGAATTATTGTTGTCTTGCTCGTTCTTCTTGTTTTACCAACAGTTGGTGGCATTGGCGGATTAATTGGTGGAGCAATAGGTTTATTTATTGGTATTGTTTGTGTTGGTGTTTTTGGAACGTTTGGTTTACTTTGTGCTGTTGTTGCTTTAGCGGTAGTAGCGATTCGTTTATTTATAGATGGCTTAATTGCAGGTGGTTTGATTTGTTTAGGTATTGGTCTACTACTTGTTTCGCTTAGTTATTTAACATCATTGATGACAGTGAGTTTGTTTAAATATTTACCACAAGCTTTTAGAGCGATGATTGATTTAGGAAAAAATATTTATAATAAGGTGGTTGGTTAATATGAAAGTTTATAAAAGTATAGCTTTTGCTTCATTGATTATAGGAATTGTTTTATGTGTTGTTGGTTTTTTTATGAATGGAATTAGTGAATTACCAGATGAAGCACAAAAGCTCAGTAAATATGTCACAATAAGATCTTATGGAAAAGCAAGAAATGCTTCTATGGAAATGAGAGTAGATGATTCTTGTGATTTATCTTTAGAGTTATCTGCAGTAAATGGAACAATTAAATATTATGATGGTGAAGTTATTAAAGTTGAAGCAGATAATGTGGATAGGGACTATGAATTTAAATATGATGGAGGAAAAGCAAATATTTCTTTTGATGGAGTGAATAATAAAAAACAAGCAGGAAATGTTGAACTTTATTTACCGAGAAATATTAGGTTTAATGAGGTAGGTTTAGATTTTGATGCTACAAATATTACAATGGAAGCTTTACAATGTGCACAACTTGATTTAGAAAGTGATGTAAGTAAAGTGACAATTAAACGTCTTCAAGTAGACGGGAAAACAAGTGTTGAAAATGATACGGGAGATCTTAGATTGAATTATTTAAATACAAATTCATTTGATATAGAAAATGATATGGGTAATGTTGAAGTAACGATGGCAGGTGCAAGAAACCAATATCATGTTGATAAAGATGGAAACATGAGTTCAATTCATGTAAGTAAAACAGATGAAGTCATTGGTAATAAAAATATTACAATTGATACAGATTTAGGAAATGTTTCAATTCATTTTGAGGGGGAATAGAAATGAAAAAAAGATTATATCGTTCAAGAAAAGATAAAATGTTGGCAGGCATTTGTGGTGGATTAGCTGAATATTTTGATGTTGATCCTTCACTTGTAAGACTCGCATGTGTATTACTTTGTTTATATGCTGGAACAGGTTTATTGGTTTATATTCTTGCTGCAATTATTATTCCAGAAGATCCTACTTACTAATTTGAGAAATATTAAAAATAATATGATTTTGTCGCATTATTTTGTTGACATTGATATTGTGATTTCATATAATTAAAAAGGTTTCATAGGCAAAAACCTTTAAAGTCCCCGGTAAGGATAAACAAAGGAGAAAAGAAAAGATGAGACAAACAACAATGGCAAATGCTGCCACAATCGAAAGAAAATGGTATGTAGTTGACGCAGCTGGACAAACATTAGGTCGTTTAGCTTCAGAAGTTGCTACAGTGTTAAGAGGGAAAAATAAACCTACTTACACACCACATGTTGATACTGGTGATTATGTAATCATTATCAATGCTGACAAAGTAGTTATGACAGGTAAAAAATTAGAAAACACTAAATATTACCGTCACTCAGGATGGTTAGGTGGTCTTAAAGTTAAGACAGCTAAACAATTCTTAGAACAAAATCCAACAGGATTTGTTGAAGCAGCAGTTAAAGGTATGTTACCACATAACACTTTAGGTAGAAAACAAGGAATGAAATTATTTGTTTATGCTGGTGATAAACATCCTCATGCAGCACAAAATCCAGTAGAAATGAAAGTGAAAGGGTAAGGTGAAAGATAATGGCAAACGTACAATATAGAGGAACAGGTAGAAGAAAATCTTCTGTAGCACGTGTTATCTTAACACCAGGTACAGGAAACTTCGTTGTTAATGGAAAAGAAGCTAGAGAATATTTAGCATCAGACGTATTAAACATGATCGTTAATCAACCATTAGAATTAACAAACACTAAAGACAAATTTGATGTAACTGTTAATGTTTATGGTGGAGGGTACTCAGGACAAGCTGGTGCAATCCGTCATGGTATTGCTAGAGCTTTATTACAAGCTGGTGACGATTACAGACCAACATTAAAAGCTGCAGGATTCTTAACTCGTGATTCACGTGTTAAAGAACGTAAAAAATATGGTCTTAAAAAAGCACGTCGTGCTCCACAATTCTCAAAACGTTAATTTATTCAAGAATTTATACTGTTTTGGAAAGCTATTTGCTATTCAAAGCTCCTATTTATGGGGCTTTGGAAGCAATAGCTTTTTTTTCGTTTTGTTGAAATTTCAACGGTAAGAAGTAAGTAAGATGCTAGAAAGAAGCAAAATTAACTCCACAATTAATTTTTAAGATGCATTAGTTATTTTAGTTTATGAATGTAAAATACAATTATGTTTTATTGATTGACAGTTATTGTAAATATAATCATAATAAATGTAAAAGAAATAAGATTATTGCGAAAAGAAAGGATATTACATAAAGCGAAAAGTTATTTTCAAAAAAAGATATTGTTAACTTGATTTTAGATTTTAAATTAGAACCAAAAGGTTTTTTTGTAGAAGAAGCAGATAATAATGAAATATATTCATTTTTTATAAGCAATGGCTGGTGTGAAACTAATCTTAAAACGGGAAAGGTGGAATTAAATGAAAAAGGTGAGGAGCAATTGCATTATTATATAAAAGGTATATCAATGGATCTTATAAATTATATTCAAAAAAAACAATTTAGAATGCTTTAAAGAGGATAGAATGGATTGGTTTGAAAAGAATTACAAATTAGAAGACAAAGAATTAAGTGAAGAATTATTCGATTACATATGTCATAATTTACACAATTACGGATATAAATGGACTTCAATATGTCATTCAAAAAAAGGAAAGAAATATGTCTTTGATAAGATTTAGTTAATTGTTGTTTTTAATTACATTAATTTAAGGAGATGAATTTTAATGGAATATTTATATCATTATACAAGTTTGGAAACTTTAGCATTAATATTATCAAACAAAACAATTTGTTTTAACAATTTGTTAAATGTAGATGATATTGAGGAAGCTGAAACAGAAGATATGGGTAATTTTGGAAAGTTTGTATATGTGAGTTGCTGGACGGAAGATCAAGAAGAATCAATTCCACTTTGGAATTTATATACACCAAATATGCATGGAGTTAGAATAAAATTGCCTCTATTTCCATTCAAAAAATATCGTTTTAGTAAGGGAACATATTATTTAAGTGAAGATGTTGAAACATACATAAATATGGAGAAATTATATAATGAGGATGAAGTTTGTATTGTTTCGTCACAGCCCAAATTAATAGAAGTGGAGTACACTAATGAAAAAAACAAGTTATTTCCTAAAATTAGATTAGAATCATGTGAAGGAGCACTTCAAAAGTTTTTATCTGCAAAGAACTTATCTGATATAGGGGATACTTTTAACATAAATTACGATCTATCTAACATTGGTAAGTTTAAACGAGAAAATTGGAAGTTTCAGAAAGAATGGAGATACACAATTTCAATATCACCTATTGGAATGAAAGAAAGCAATCCACCATCATTTGAAAAACAACAAAATTTATTAAAAAAGCTTGAAGATAGAAATTTAAAAGTTCCGTATCAAAGGTTATTTTTAGATTTAGATGAAGATGCCCTAGATAAAATGGAAATTGTATTTGGACCTAGAATGACTGAAGCTGAAAAAGTAATGGCAAAATCATTAATTAAAGAGTATTGTCCAAATTGCCAATACAAAGATAGTGTTTTAAAAATCAAGTAGAAAAAACATTGAACCATATTATTGTGAACTGCCCCTGTCAAGTAGACAGGTGAAATTGATAATGTTTCAAAAATAATCAAACATTAGCACCACAACGGTGCTTTTGTTTTGCAGCATAACTGACAAAGCTAGCTTTTCTCCATGGATGATTCATTGGAGGAATATACTTTTTCTTTTCTTTCTTAGGTGCTTCCTTAGGAGCATCAAATTCCTTTGATACTAGTTCATGTTCGGGTACTTCTTCCATCAGATAAAGTTTATCAGCGATATTTGCCAGAAACTGTCCATCAAATGTCTCAATAATCATGTAGTCAGTCTTTCCTGCAAAGAATCTTCTGTCACCATTTTCAGTTACTGGAAAATAGTATTTACTCTGGAATCTGATGCAGTGGCCTTTGTCTATAGTTCTAGTTGAAAGTACTGCAAGAGTACGATTAATTTCCTCCATAGATGGTTGCTTCTCGTATACTGATTTGGTAGTATTGAGTTGTAGAGCGAATAGATCATTGAATTTTTTTATGTATGAGTTTAAAAATTTATTGGCATCCTCTATATTGGTGATATGAGCGTATTTGAGTTCGATAGGCAAACGAGACTGTAATGTTTGATTGAGCCTTTCGACTCCCCCCCCTTTTTGGATTGGGGAACGCTCGTAGTTTTTATATCGATTCCAAGATTATGACAGGCATAGGAAAACTGAGAGAAGGTATCTTCATCATCGAATGCTCTGTTTTTTCTTTTATATTCAAATACGGTACGCCTGTCAGTATAAAATAAAGCAGGGATACCATGATTCGTTAATATTTGATGGAGGACATTGTAATATCCTTTAAGAGTTTCTTGATAATCAAAGTAGGCACCAACGATTTTACCATCGGCATCATCGATAGCAACATGGAGATGCCAAAGCTCTTTATCAATCCGATGAAAAGAAGAGGCATCCATCTGGATTATTTCACCAACATATTTGGATCTAGGGCGTCTGGTGTGAGCATCTTTTTCATCAATAATAGCGATAGAGTTTTTGATGTCATTTTTAATTTTTTTAGATTTAGAATTTTTCATTTTGGACTTTAACTGTTGCTTTAAAAGTTTCTTAGTACGTCTTCTAGCTTTAGGGAAAATAATATCTTCATCTCTAAGCCAGTTGTTCAAAGTAGTATCACTGATTTTAATATTGAACTCTCTATGGATAATTTCACAGAAATGAGAGAAATTAGCGTTGGGATAATCATTGATATATAAAGAGGGATAGTAGTAGAAGGAACTCTGCCACGATTACCATGAATAAAAACACTTTTGCCCTCAGGTTTATATTTAACGATGAGTCTGTTAACAGTTCTAACAATACAATTCAATTTAGAAGCGGCACGTTTTTTATTGCCATCAGTTTCAACAAGTTTCTTAATGATTTTATATTTGTATTCTTCGTTCATTCTTAATTCAACCTTTCTCACTTGCATAACTTCCTTACGAACATTATTTGAGTGTAAATATAAATCGGGACATTTTCAATCTCGATACATTAGGACATTATCACTTTCGAATGAGACAACACGCAAATTTAGAGCGCCCTTCTTTTTTTCTTTTTAAAATAAGGGTATAATAAGAATAATTAATATTGAAAGGAGTAGTTGATTGTGGGAAATAATTTGTTAAACAATGAAGCATTAGTAAATGAAATCGCTAGTATTATTACAAATGCTAGAACTAATGTCATTAAAAATATTAACACTGAGTTAATTAATGCATATTGGAATATAGGACGTATTATAGTTGAGGATGAGTTAAAATCTCAGCGTGGCGAATATGGAAAAAAACAATTACTTACACTATCGAAAACTCTTACAAATAAATTTGGAAAAGGATTTTCTCGAGCAAATCTTCAAAATATGAGATTGCTTTATTTAAAGTATCCAAATTGCCAGACACTGTCTAGCAAATTAAGTTGGTCACATTATTGCGAATTATTATATATATCTGATGATGACAAACGTAGTTTCTATGAAAAAGAAGCAATTAATGCAAATTGGTCAGTAAGAGAGTTAAAAAGACAAATTAGCACTTCATTATTTGAAAGATTGTTATTATCAAATGGGGAGACTAATAAAAAGAAGGTTCTTGAATTAGCGTTAAAAGGAAATGAAATTGCCAAACCAGAGGATATAGTAAAAGATCCTTATGTTTTTGAATTTCTTTGTTTGCCAGAAAATAAACCAATGATGGAATCTGATTTGGAAGAAGCTCTTGTTAGACAAATTGAAAAGTTTCTTTTAGAACTTGGAAAAGGATTTATGTTTGTAGGAACTCAGCAAAGGATAACATTCGGAAATACGCATTATTATGTGGATATGGTTTTCTATAACAAAATTTTAAAATCTTATGTATTGATAGAATTAAAAACTATCAAATTAATGCCTGAAGCAGTTGGGCAACTTAATATGTACTTGAATTATTATACAGCAGAAATTAATGATGAAAATGATAATCCACCAATTGGATTGATTTTATGCACTGATAAAGGCAATGTTGATATGCAGTATGCATTAGGAGGATTGAGTAATAATATTTTTGCTTCAAAATATGTAACATATATGCCTGATAAGGAACAATTAATTGCTCAGGTTGAAGCTGTATTATCATCTAATGATAATAAAAACGAATTGACTTAAATTATTTTGTTTTGATAATGTAACAAAACCACTTTAAAAATCTTGTTTTATCGTATTTTACAGTTGTCAAAACGTAGATGTTGTCATGAGAAGATTAGATACTTCTTTTTATGAATAGGAGTATAATCTCTCTCATTTAAGATGAACTATGGAAAGGAGCAATTATACGATGAGTAGGGAAAGTATATCGGAAGATGTTAAAAGAAAATTATATGCAGAATCAATGGGAAGATGCATGAATCCTAGCTGTCAAAGAGAATTGTTTAGAAAAGATGGAGACATAATTGAAAAGGCACATATTCTTCCTTATTGTGAAACTGCTGATAATTCATTTGAAAATCTAATAATCTTGTGTCCTAATTGTCATAAAGATTTCGATAAAAATTCTTTATTTACAGCTGATGAAGTTAAAGAATGGAAGAAAATTAGAGAAAATGAGGTTAATAGATTTTTTCAAAAAAAATTTGAAACTTTTGATGAATTAAAGAAAGAAGTAGCACCACTTCTTTTAGAAAATAAAACAATTTATGAAAATTATTATTTAGGTCATAATAAGAAATTATGGGATAAATTTGAACTTAAAATATTAGTAAATAATAGAAAAATAAAAAAACTGTTTGAGAAAAATTTTGACTTGATTCAACGTCATCCAAAAAAAGAATATTCAAATTTAGCATATATACATAAATTTATGTTACATATAGATGAATTTGAAACCACTCGTGGTGAAGACGAAAAGAATAGACAGGTTCTTTTTCCTGAAATAATTAACTCTATGTTTGGAATAAAGCCAATTGAAGAGGTTCTTTTACCATCTACAGAAACCTTAGAAGATTTAATAACAAAATTAACAGCTGATGGTAAATTTGAAACTATAGTTTTGGGAATAGATAATCCATATATTCAATTAATTGAGAATGATGAATCAAATAAATTGTATTTATTTGATACCCCCAGACTGAGGCAATTATATTTTGACTATGATTGTTGTAAATATGCTAAGGTTAGATTAAAAAGTTTAAACTTTGCATTAAAATATATGAAATCCAGAGACGTATTTTATAGATTTTTTACTTACAACAATTTAAGAGAAGTTGATGTGAATGGTGTCAAATTAGTTTTTGTATATGAATATTGTTTGAGTGAGGTTGGACTATTAAATCTAATGCCAGAAGAAAATGATGTTATTGTTAATTTGCATAATTGGAACGGAGAATCTTGTATTTCTAAACAAGCATATGAACTTGCCAAAAAAATGAAAGTAACATTGTTAACTATGAATGATTTTTATAAATACATATATGAGATTAAAAAGCAATAAAGAGATAAGTAGATTAATTAAACAACATATTACATTGTTTGAAAATTTCAATTATGTTTATTTGTTTGGGTCATTATTAGACGTTAATAAAGTTCCAAATGATATTGATATATTACTTATTTATTCAGAGAGATCGGATAATATAATACACGATTTAAATTTTATTTGTTCCATTTTAGAAAGGGAATGTGGATTACCAGTTGACTTTACAGTGTTAAGTATCGAGGAGGAAAGAGAAACTAATTTTTTAACAAGAATTAGTTCGTCATATCTAAAGTTGAAATAAATAATTGAAGTAATTAATAATATTAAATAATAAATCATTTATGAACAACAATAAAAATTTGTGATTATAAAAATCTGTTTTAATAGATAGTGTTCACTTGTTTTGGCAATGCAACAAGTAAGCGACAAAAAGACTTTAAAACACTTATTTTATAAAGTTTCGGAGTTCTCAAAACGTTAATTTATACGTTTATTCAGAAAAATTCAAAAAGCTCAAATCGATATTTCGATTTGGGCTTTTTGTAAAATAAAAATGAGTGCAATGTTTATTGTGTTTTGAAATGAACTTACATATTAAAATATGTAATGCTATAATTTGGGTGCAAGTCAGAAAACAATTGCATCAAAACGAAAAGGTAAGGATTGGTGGATTCTTACCTTTTCTAACTTTTAGATCATTTACCACTTTGAAACAAATTCTAGTGTTTTTACGGTAAGTGTCAATTTATAAGCATAGAATAAAAACAAACTAATCAAATGGAATGGGTTAGACAGATGAATTTGATAAAAAGAATAATTGAACAAATTGTGTATGATGCTCTTATTATGAAGTAAAAATTACTCCCCATGAAACGTGGGGAGTAGTTTATTTAGATAAGACAAAAATATATTCATGAGCTAAGAGATAAAAATTAAGATTTTGTATTTTGTTTTGCCAGTATTTTGTTGAACTACAATTATGTTGTTCCTTGATTATAATCTCTTTTAAAGTGAAGCCATTATTTAAGAAAACTTCCATTGTATTAAAACCTAAAGGTATAACATTCCCATTTTTTCTAATATCGCCAATCATAAAAGAACAATTATGTCCTTGTTTTAAAACACGATATAATTCTTTACTCACTTTATCCATATGTAATAAAAAATCTTTATAATCTAGTAATGATAAATCGTTCTCAAGATTTTTACTATATTTGATTATATTTGCATATGGTGGATGAGTACAGATGAAGTCTATTGAATTATCTTTGAGCATAGTCATTTTTTTAGCATCACATTGATATAATTCGATTTTAGCAGAATTGTGACAATCAAAATGTAATCGTTTTTTAGAAATGTTGAGAGCATCATTGTTAATATCTACTCCAATAGCATTTCTGTTTAATAATTTTGCTTCAATAAGTGTTGTTCCTGAACCGGCAAAACAATCTAGTATAAGATCATTCTGTTTGGTATATTTGAGAATTAAATTTTTAGGGATATGAGGAGACCAATTTCCTCTATAATCGCCTTTGTGTGTAGCCCAACTTCCTCGATCAGGGAAACTCCATATGGTTGTATTTTGTAATTCGTATGTTTTCATGTAAAACACCTCCTATTATATATATACGTAGAAAAATACAAAATTTCTTTAAAAAAATGCAAAAAGATTTAATTTTCTTTAGTTGAGTTTATTTTTCCTTGGAAAAATTCGTTTTTATTTAGTTTTACCTGAGAATATGATAAAATGGTCATGATATAGGAAGGAGTGTTTTAATGGCAAATCAGAAAAATTTAGTATTAAGTCCAGTTTTAAAATGGGTCGGTGGCAAAAGACAGCTATTGAATGATATAATTCCTATGATACCTAAAAATTGTTCAACTTATGTTGAACCGTTTATTGGAGGTGGGGCTGTATTATTTGAATTACAACCCAAAAAAGCGATAATAAATGATTTTAATAGTGAGTTAATTAATGTTTATACAGTTATCAGGGACTACCCTGAAGAACTAATCAAAGAATTACAATTTCACAAAGATAATAATACATCAGAACACTTTTATGTAGTTAGAGAATATGATAGAAAACCAGAATTTTTTTCTCAAATGACCCCTGTACAAAAAGCAGCAAGAGTTATTTATTTGAATAAAACTTGTTATAATGGCTTGTATAGAGTGAATTCTGCTGGACA
>OIXW01000678.1_pt1 | contig 10215 bp, 7 predicted proteins | sample 1587951 | NCBI WGS metagenome assembly OIXW01 (sample SAMN03283239) | human gut metagenome | biome: human-associated habitat; material: feces | host: Homo sapiens | place: Peru | collected 2012
GGCTAAGAGCTTCTGCCCTTTCAGGGCGTGTGGGGCTTACTTGCGAAACTTGAATAAAAAATAAAAAAGAGGGGATTTTGCACTGTTTCAAGTGTCAAAATCCCCTCTTTTTAGTGGATTTGTCCTCTGCTGCCCCTGTAACTGGAATACGCACAGAGAAGCTAACCATTTGAGAATAAGCCTTTTAGAGGAAGCAGACCTTATCGAATCTTCCAATTCCAATTCTTCCAATTATTTTTTTGCATTTTCCATTTCCTTTTATTATATATATATAACTATTTAATTATTAAGTAGTTATAGAGTCTCTAAAAAAGGGTTTGAAAAATCAAATGCTTATTGGAATATTGGAAGAACTGGAATATTGGAAGATTTGGCTCTCCCACTTATGCTATTTCCCCGTAGTGAGCAGCTTCACCGCCCGCATCACAATCTCGTTCGTCTCGTTCCAAACCTGGAAATATTGGCTCATATCCCAAATATCTCGCGCTACAAGGGCTTTGAGCTGTATGGACAGATATTTCCTCGTCTGAGCCAATTCGGCGGCGTCATGGGGCTCTATTTTCTCTTTCTTGCCATCGGCGATGATTTCCTCTACAAGGCTCTGAGGAACCTCATAGCTTTCCAGGAACTTACCAAAATCCTTGTACTGGCTCTTCAGCTCTTGGCGATGGGCGTCGATGAACTTCAGGCTGTGGTTGATGACGATGCTCTTGGCTGTAAGCAAGCGGTGCATCTTGGTGTACTTGGTCGTATCGAGCGGCACGAAATAATCGGGCATGATGCCTCCGCCGCCATAAACCACACGATGCTTGCGCAGGGTGTAATACTTCAGAGAGTCGGACAGATGGATGCTGTCCTGGTTGGTGAACTCGCCGTGCTTGTAGCGGTTGTCGAGATCCATGGCATAATCCTCGCGCTCGCCCTTCTTGTAAGGCTTCTGGATGCATCGGCCGCTCGGCGTATAGTAATGGGCTATGGTGAGACGTATCTCGCTTCCATCCTCAAAGGTAAGAGGACGCTGCACCAATCCCTTGCCAAAAGTGCGACGGCCTACGACAACGCCTCGGTCCTGGTCTTGTATGGCACCCGACACGATCTCGGCTGCCGAAGCCGAGAACTCGTTGGTGAGAACCACGAGCTTGCCCTTGCGCCAGCGTCCGTTGGCCTCAGCACGGAACTCCTGTCGAGGCGCTGTACGGCCATTGGTGTAGACGATGAGGTCGCCTTTCTCCAAGAACTCGTTGGCTATCTTGGCTGCCGTCTGAAGATAGCCTCCACCATTGTCCTGAAGGTCGAAGATGAGGTCTTTCATGCCTTTCTTCTTGAGCGAGTCCATAGCGACAGAAACCTCCTTGTGGCTGGTCATTCCGAAGCTGCCCAGACGGATGTATCCGATTCCGGGGCGAATCATATAGGCTGCATCCATCGTGGTGACTGGTATCTTGTCGCGCTTGACACGGAAGGAAAGCTTGTCCTTGATGCCACGGCGCACAACAGTGAGGTTGACTATGGTTCCCTTGGGTCCGCGAAGGCGCTTCATGATTTCTTCCTTGCTCATCTTGACGCCTGCGATGGCTGTGTCGTTGACTGCCACAATGCGGTCGCCGGCTATGATGCCCACTTTCTCGGAAGGCCCGTTGACAACGGGCTGAATGACGAGGAGTGAGTCGTCGACCATGTTAAACTGCACACCGATGCCATCAAAAGAGCCGTTGAGCGACTCATTCATCGCCTGTGTCTCCTTGGCTGTGGTGTAAGAGGAATGCGGGTCGAGCTTCTCCAACATGCCACGAATGGCGTCCTCGACAAGCTTGTTCTCGTCGACGCTGTCGACATAGAGATTGGCAATGGCTATCTCTGCCCTGCCCAACTTCTCTATCGGGCTGTTCTTGCCCATTCTGATGCGCATCTGGGCACTGACAGAAGTTACTGCCAGGAATGCTACCAGTGCAAACAATAGATATTTCTTCATAAATTCATATTTTACTTGAGTTTCGCAAGCTCAGAAGTTAAAGGAGTTAAAGAAGTTAAAGGAGTTAAAGGAGTTAAAGGAGTTAAAGGAGTTATCGCTCCCTACGGTCGCTGAGGAGTTAAGACAAATCCGTGCCTTTTTGTTAACCCGTGACTATCAATTCTAATCCAGCGGATCAGAGTCTTCATCTGGAATATCTTCCTCGATCACCAAGTTGTCGATAATGAAGTTCTGGCGCTCCATGGTGTTCTTGCCCATGTAGTACTCTAAGAGTTTCTGCACCTGGTCGGTTTTGTGCAGAGTGACTTGTTCAAGTCGCATGTCAGGACCGATGAAATGGGCAAACTCTTCGGGAGAAATCTCGCCGAGACCCTTGAATCGGGTGATTTCAGGATCAGGTCCCAAGTCGCGGATGGACTGCTGGCGCTCCTCGTCGCTATAGCAATAGTGCGTGATGAAGTCGCTCTTCTTCTCCTTCGGCCCCAACTTGGCGTCGGCATCGGCTATGGCCTGCTTGTTCTTTATCTTGGTTCGCTTGTTGCGCACACGGAACAAAGGCGTCTGCAGCACGTAGACATGGCCTTTCTTGATGAGGTCGGGGAAGAACTGCAGGAAGAAGGTGATGATAAGCAGACGGATGTGCATTCCGTCGACATCGGCATCGGTAGCCACGACAACCTTGTTGTAACGCAGCGAGTCGAGACCGTCCTCTATGTCGAGGGCTGCCTGGAGAAGATTGAATTCCTCGTTCTCGTACACCACTTTCTTGGTAAGACCAAAGCTGTTGAGCGGCTTACCGCGAAGGGAGAACACAGCCTGGGTGTTCACGTCGCGGCTCTTGGTGATGCTTCCGCTGGCAGAATCGCCCTCTGTAATGAAGATGGAGCTTTCCTCCTTGCGTTCGTTCTTGGCGTCGCTGAAATGGATGCGGCAGTCGCGCAACTTGCGGTTGTGCAGATTGGCCTTCTTGGCACGCTCGCGCGCCAGCTTGGTGACGCCAGCCATCGCCTTTCGCTCGCGCTCACTCTCCTTGATCTTGCTCTCCAGCACCTCGGCCACGTCTTTATGGATGTGAAGATAGTTGTCCACCTCTTTCTTCAGAAAATCGCCCACATACTTGTTGATGGTCTCGCCGCCATTGGGAGTCATCGTGGTACTGCCGAGCTTGATCTTCGTCTGACTCTCGAAGACGGGTTCCTCGACATTGATGGCTATTGCTGCCACCAGGCCGTTGCGAATGTCGCCATACTCGTACTTACCGAAGAATTCCTTGATGGTCTTGGCAATGTGCTCCTTGAAGGCGCTCTGATGAGTTCCGCCCTGCGTGGTGTGCTGACCGTTGACAAAGGAATAGTACTCCTCGCCATACTGGTTGGTGTGGGTGAAAGCCACCTCGATGTCCTCGCCCTTCATGTGGATGATGTCGTAGAGACCGTCATTGGTCATGTTGTCGGTAAGAAGATCCTGCAAACCGTGGCGGCTCAGGATGCGACGACCATTGTGCATGATGGTAAGGCCCGTATTGAGATAGGTGTAGTTGCGAAGCATCGTCTCCACGATGTCATCGTGGAAGCTGTAGTTCTTGAAGAGAGTGTTGTCGGGCTCGAAAAAGATGTAGGTTCCGTTCTCATCCTCGGTCTTTGAGGTCTTGTCGCTCTTCAGAATGCCCCGTTCGAAGACAAGATGGCGCACCTTTCCCTCGCGGAAAGACTTCACCTCGAAATGAGAGCTGAGGGCATTGACCGCCTTCACACCCACACCATTCAGGCCCACACTCTTCTTGAAGGCCTTGCTGTCGTACTTGCCACCAGTATTGAGCACGCTGACAGCCTCGACAAGCTTGCCCTGCGGAATGCCTCGGCCATAATCGCGCACGCTGACACGAAGATTGTCCTCGATGTCGATTTCGAGTCGCGCTCCGGCGCCCATCTTGAACTCGTCGATGGAGTTGTCCACCACCTCTTTCAAGAGCACATAGATGCCGTCTTCGGGCAGATTGCCATCGCCCAAACGTCCGATGTACATACCTGGACGGGTACGTACATGCTCCATATCGCTCAAGTGGCGGATATTGTCATCTGTATATTCTACAGGTTGCTCCTGAGGGGTATTTGCCAGTTCTTCAGCAGCACCCTTTTCATTCAAGTTTTTATCTTCAGGCATAAATTCCTCCTTGTAATTCTGATTTTATTTTATACGAACAGTTGCTATTTACTTGATTTTCTTAATATAACAGTTGCGGCGCTTGTGAAGGATTGGGTCTAAGACGCCCCATTGTCCCTGCACAGCAACATTGTCTTCCATTTCCACCTGTGTTTCTCCCCACTCGATTCCATACTTCTGATAGATAGGAATCAGGTCGGCAAAAAGCAGCGCATTGGCACCCTTGGCACGGTATTCCGGCTGGATACCGATGAGCAGGAGGTCAACGATCTTGGTCTTATGGAACTTGATGGCACGCAGCAGATGCCACCAACCGAAAGGAAACAGTCTGCCCCTATGGCATTTCTGCAAGGCTTTGGTAAGAGAAGGCATCGTAATACCGATTCCTATCATCTTATGATCCTCTGTAGTCCAATCCTCGATGGCAGTCACAAAGTTCAGATCGAGCAAAGCTAAATACATCTTGATGTACTGGTCTATCTGCTTCTGCGAGAGTTCAGAATAGCCATAGAGATGCTTGTATGTATTATTGATGAGGTCGAAAATCTTCTGCCCGTATCCGCCCTGATAAATATCCTTACGGGTAAGTTTGCGGACATGGAGATTGTATCTTTTCTCTATCATCGCCGCTATCTTGGAATATTTCTCCGGGATGGTATCTGGCACTATCAGCTTATACTCTACGTACTTATTATCTACGGTAAAACCCTCCAAAGCCTCTACGTGCTTCGGATAATATGAATAATTGTAGATGGTAGGCATGGTGCCGAGCTGGTCAAAGCCCCAGGTAAGCATACCTTCTGGATCCATATCCGTAAAACCAAGCGGACCTACAATATCTTCCATTCCCTTCTCCTTGCCATATTTCTCTACAGCATCGAAGAGAGCCTTGGAAACCTCACGGTCGTCGATGAAATCAATCCACCCGAAGCGCACGGACTTACGGTCCCAACGCTCGTTGGCCTTATGGTTGATAATAGCAGCGACACGTCCCACTACCTTGCCCTCTTTATAAGCAAGGAAATACTCTGCCTCGCAAAACTCGAAAGCGGCATTGCGATCTTTGCTAAGTGTGTTCATGTCGTCGCTGAAAAGATTGGGCGCATCATACTCGTTGCCCTCGTATAGGTCGTAATGGAAGTCGATGAACGTCTTCAAGTCCTTCTTGTTTTCGACCTTTCGAATCTCTATTAATGACATTATCTCAAACTAGTTTGTTACTTTAAAGCATGCAAAAATAGCAATATTTGGTCAAACAGCCAAATATTGCTATTTTTTTTGCAGTTTTTTATGAGGTTGACAAGTATATTGGTGGTTTATTTTGCCTCAATATGGGTTTTATCAACTGATTCCGCCTGTCAGATTACTGAGCTTTCGCAAATAGGACAGTTCCGTCATTTTCAGCCAATTTTGCTTAGCTGCTTATTTCAGAAGATGTGCTTTTATCCACTCCATCTGTCCGCGGTTGGTTTCTGTTGTCGTCCAATGCTCGTTGATCGGGGTAAGCAGACTCTCCTTAGTACATTTCAGCGTGTTCCAGACAGCATAGCTGGTTGTTGGAGGACAGGTCACATCGTTGTAGCCCCATGTAAGATAAGTAGGAGCCTTGACGTAACGGGCAAAATTGACTACATCGAAGTAAGCCAGGGTGTTGAGACAGTCCTTATTGCTCAATATCTGAGGCTGACGGCAGAAGTGTGGATAACCGCCCGTTCCGCCCTTAGCCGCATAACCCGCCATGTCGCTAAGGGCAGGATGATTGGCTACACATTGGGTGACACGACTGTCGAGTCCTGCTGCGATAATGGCCAAGGCTCCGCCCTGACTGCCGCCCTGCACAGCAACATTCTTGCCATCCCACTCGGGAAGCGAAGTCAGGAAATCGATACAACGAACCAAGCCTACATAGACATGCTTCATATAATAAATGTCCTTGTTCTCCAAACCATTGGCCAAATAACCGCCATTACGGTCGTTGAAAGCACGGCTGATCTCGCCAAAAGTCTCTGACGAAATGCGTGGGTCGAGGCCATGAATCTCCACCTCAAATCGAACAAAGCCATTCTCGGCATAATACTTGTTGCGCATAGGATCCTTGATGGTCTTGATGCCTGCTCCTGGAGGACAGAGCACTACGGGATGCTTGCCTGGCTGGGCATTCTTGGGATAGAACAGGAAGCCATACATGGAATGGCCCATTTTGTCGATCTGGAGCTTGACGAGATAACAGTCTATCTTGTCGGTACAATAGTCCTTGTACAACTCCTTGGTATAAGACATAGGCACCTGTTTCAGTTCCTCCTCGTTCTTCTGCCAGAAGCTTCTGAAATCCTGGGGCTCCTGCGTATAGGGTTTTATCTTGTCGACCGAGAATCCCACCTTGATATGATGCTCATAGGTCTTTCCGTCGAGACTGACAGATAGTTTCATGTCGCGGAATCCTGGAGTCTTCTTCGTTCCCATATTGATGACGGCACGTCCGTTCTTCAGCTTCACGCTTCCATGCTTGTCGGGCTGGAGCATGTCGTTGCCTATGGAATATTTCAGTTCGCCATCACGGGGAATGCCATACTTGCAGAAACTCACCTCCACCTTGGCATTCTCGCCGGTCTGATAGAGCCAGTCGGCATGGTCGGGCACAGTGAGCCAAAGATAGTCGCTCTTATAAGGATAGTTCTCCGCTTTGATGTTTTGTACACCACTCATGTTCATCGCCAAGATAAACGCGAGCAATAAAAAGATTGTTTTTAATTTGTTCATAAATAGTAGCTTATTTTTTTGTTACTCAACTTTCGCTGGGTTCAGTTTGTTATTTGTATCGGCTTCATGTCTTCTGCAAAATTAAGAAAATTAAGGATAAATTCCAAACATTCAGAAAGAATTTCCTAACTTTTCATGCGTTTTCTAAAATTTTATCCGTTATCAGCAGCACATGACTGTCGTCAGACAAGGTTGTGGCGAAGATATAGGTTTCGCCTCCATCCTTCAACTTCAGTCGCTTGCGCAATTCTGCTACAGAGAGAGGAAAGTTGCGGGTGGCAATATTGGCCTTCACAATGCCTTGCAAATGGCGCTTGAGTTCTTTCTTGTTGAAGGAAGAAACGGCACGGATACGGAAAGAACGACCTGGAAAATCGGCTACAGAAAACCGGCTCACGAAAAGGTGACTGTTCTTGGAGAGCATCGAGACAGAATAACGCTCGGAAAGAACTCCGAAACAGCCTGCTTTCATCAGCGAGGCATTCGGCTCATAGAGATATTGAGCAGAATCTAAGTCGGCTGCTGCTATGCGGGTTACAGAAGAAGCCATTTCGGCATCATCGCAGACAAACGACTGAGTATCGTTGACACAACAAATGCGAAGGCGACTGTTTTCGTCCATATTTCGCGCTGAGAGCACCAACAAGAGCTCCTTGCACTCATTGTTCACAGATACAACATGAACCTCTCTCACACACCTTAATTCGCTTACAGCACGATGCCAGTCGAGCATCGGAGACAGTTTGATGACTACAAAATCGGCTTTCTGGAGCATTTCCTCTTGAAGCCTGGTTACATCGGGGGTGCAGTCTTGAAGACTTACCACCTTGTTGCCGGCATCATCACGACGGGCTGGATCAATATAGATTACCCGAAGACCAGAATGATTCGGAATCGCATGAAGCACCTCTACTCCATCTCCATTCTTCACGACGACATGCTTTAATCCCAATCGTTCAAAATTCTCCTTCGCCGCTTCACAAAGATGCTTTTGCCGTTCTACATACATCGACTTAGCGCCCAATCGGGCTGCCATATAAGAGAAGTCGACTCCAAAACCTCCAGTAAAGTCAACAAACTCAATTTCTGCAACAGAATCTCCTGAGCAAGCATCCTCTTTGATTTTGTTAACACTATCGCCTACATCTGTTAATATCTGTTGCTTTTCACAAGTACCTTCATTTTGAGCGAATTCTGAATCAACTGTGCTCTTGGTCGCAAATTCGCAAATTTTAGAATTATCGCCTTGGGACACGATTTCTCCTCGAAGAGAGGAAAGAGAAGAAACTCCCAACAATCGTGCCACTAATTCTGCCTTATAGAGAGCAGTCTGCTCTGACGAGCATTGCTCCATCGAGATGTGAGGCGGATAAATGATGCCGTCGATGCTGGCCCAACGAGGCAACTTGATACGAGCCATCTGTCGACCACGTATCTGGTCGAGAGCAAAAGGCATATTGACCTCAGGATTCTTGCTTCCGAGGAAAGCCAGCTGGCGGACGTCGTCGTCCTGATGTTGGCGAATAAAATCTAAAGTCGCTTGGTTCATCGTTGTCATCTCCCTTTATCTTGACTATGGCGATGCATTTATCCGACTACCAGCGAGAATTGCAGCCCTAAAGCATTTGCTATTCTCAAGAAAGTGGAGAGTTGCATATCCGTTTGGCCCTTTTCCAGAGCAGAGACATACTCTCTCTTCTTGCCGATTTTCTCGGCAAGAGCCTTCTGCGTCATCTTCTGTTTCTTACGCTCATCTTTTAACAACTCTGCATAATACCAAGCCTTAGCCCTGGCATCAAAATCCTTGCGAGCCTCGCTATTAGGCTCGCCATATTTTTCCTGCAGAACATCATCAAATGTTCTCAACTTAGCCAGTTTTTCTTCATTAAACTTCAACATATCTCTAACCCTCCAAATATTTCTTTAATAATCTTTCTGCCAACTTAATCTCTGCTTTATATTGTTTTGTTCCTTTCTTGACAAAGGAATTCAATAATATAACTCGCTTGCTCTGTATAAAACTAGAATTATCTATAGCAAATAAAACTGTTCTATATTCATCAGAGCTAATGGAAACACGAAGTTCATAAAAGTCAGTATTCTCTAAATGTTTTACGAACTTTTTATTAACCACATACTGGGTCTTTATGAGCCGCAACCCATAATCAAACTTATCCTGTATTTTAGAATCGAGCCCACGATAAAAGGCATCAAATTCCTCAGAATAAATCACCTGTCGTATATTCTCTTCTTCCATGCCGCAAAAGTAAGAAAAATATTAGTTACTTCCAAATGTTTAGGAAGAAATTTATTACTTTTTCGTTTTCCTTTCGAAAAGGGTTTTACACTATTAGTTATAAGGTCGCTAATTGCGACCTTAACCCATCAAGTTGATTCTGGAGGCACAAAGCGATAAGACTCCCATTATCGACATATTGTTTTTGAAATAGAATTAGCACAAAACCCTTCACCCTTCATCTATCGTTTGAAATCCCCAGTGTTTATCGGGCAGGGATTGAAGGGGGGCTAAATCACCCTTCATCACCCTTCATATGGTCATAATAGACGCCCCGAACCGGTCATAATAGATGCCTCGGACTGGTCATAATAGAAGACAAATAATGGCCTTAAATAGAAGCATGGACAAACTCTGTCTATCAGTCGAAATCTGAAAATGGCAAAAAGATGAAGGGTGATGAAGGGTAATGAAGGGGTAAAATAAGCCTATCAGCCTTGGAACCCCTGTGTTTATCGGCATTCCGCGCGAATAGATGAAGGGTGAAGGGTTTTTGCGTAATCCATTTTTATAAATACTGGTGCTACTTTTATAAATACTGATGCTATAAAAATGCCTACTTATGGCACAAAAGTGCCCTACAATGGGCACATTTGTGCCCTCTTAGGAGCAATGATACAGAATAAGCTTTTAGACTCACTAATCCTTATTCCAGACCGAGACAATTCTTTCCAATGTTTGCCAAATTGGAAAGAAACGAAAAGGAGACAAATCTCTTAAAAATAAGACTTGCCTCCTTAATATTCTTTACTTCACGATTTCTTTTCCTTTCTATATTTTTATAAATGTTATTACTTTACATAGATTTTCTGATGATTCTTAATATAAATTCCACTAGGCAATCCGACTACGCTGCCTGTAGTATTAACTAAACGACCATCTATGCTATAAACCATCTTGTCTGTATTCTTTTCAGGAGAATCAACTATGGTTTCAATGTTGGTTGTACCATCATTACCCTCAATTCCTAAAGAGATAGACTTCACTCGTCCTTGGGTTACAGCATCTTCCTTCAGCACATAAG
>OIXW01000688.1_pt1 | contig 10150 bp, 8 predicted proteins | sample 1587951 | NCBI WGS metagenome assembly OIXW01 (sample SAMN03283239) | human gut metagenome | biome: human-associated habitat; material: feces | host: Homo sapiens | place: Peru | collected 2012
AGCTTGCCCATCTCAGCCTCCGAACCTTGCATAATCTTAAAGGCGGAGTCGCTGAAGGGAATCAATGATGCGCGAGGTCAACTCTTTTATGATTACATCCGCATATTGAAGGATAAGCAGCCACTCTTCTTCGTAGCGGAGAATGTGTCTGGAATGCTGGCTGCCCGCAATGCTGAGGCTGTAAAGAATTTCTTGGCACTCTTCGATGAGGCTGGATATGATGTGAATCTTCAGATGTTGAATGCCAACGATTTTGATGTTCCTGAAGACAGAGACCGTGTATTCTATGTAGGTTTCAGAAAAGATCTGGGCATTAAGAAGTTTGTTTATCCTGCTCCGCAGAGCCATCGCCCTACGCTTCGTGAGGCTATCTGGGATTTGAAGGATTCTGCAATCCCTGCCAAGGAGAAAAACCATAGCAATGGAGATGCATGCAAGGTTCCTAACCACGAATATTTCATAGGTGCTTTCTCACCAATCTTTATGTCGAGAAATAGAGTAAGAGCATGGGATGAACCTGGGTTTACGGTGCAGGCTAGCGGTCGCCAGTGCCAACTTCATCCTCAGGCACCGAAGATGATTAAGGTAGAGAAGAATCTTCAGAAGTTTGTGCCTGGCAAGGAGCATCTCTATCGTCGTATGACGGTGAGAGAGGTAGCTCGTGTCCAGACATTCCCTGATGATTTCAAGTTTATCTATACCGATGTGAACATGGGCTATAAGATGATAGGCAATGCCGTGCCTGTAAATCTGGCTTATCACATGGCGATGCAGATTAAGAAGACGCTTGAGTCACGAGGAATCAAGAGCAAGAGGGCATAGAAGTATATTTTTAAATAGGAGGTTGCAATATGAAAGTAGTTTCATTCTTTTCGGGATGTGGTGGCTTGGATTTAGGTTTTGAACAGGCTGGTTTTGAGGTTATTTGGGCTAATGACAACGATCCGGCTGTATCAGAAACTTATCTTCTTAACCATCCGAACACATATCTTTGTCAAAAGGATATGCGTGAGCTTGCTATGGATGAGATACCGGAATGTGATGGCTTTATTGGCGGACCTCCTTGCCAGTCTTGGAGCGAGGGCGGAAAGCAGCTGGGTTTGGATGATGAACGAGGCAAGATGTTCTTGACTTACATTTCTATCATCCGAGCCAAGCAGCCCAAGTTCTTTGTAATAGAAAATGTGAAAGGCATTTTGGGCGACAAGCATTTCCAGACATTTATGAAAATGCTTGACCTGTTAAGAAATGCAGGCTATGTGGTGCATTATCAGTTGATGAATTCTTTGGATTATCGTGTTCCACAGGAGCGTTATCGTGTATTTGTGATAGGTGTAAGAAATGATATTGAGGTTAATTATCAGTTTCCTGCGCCTGATACTTCTTGTGTTATTACCTTGCGCCAGGCTATTGGTGAAATAACAGAAGAGCCTAGAAAATATATTTCAGAGCCGGTAAATACTGAATATGGAAAGTGGTTGAATCATGATGTATTTATGGGACCATTTGATGATCGGTATATGGCAAGAAACCGTGTGCGTGGATGGAATGATGTGTCTTACACGATGCAGGCTCAAGCCCGCAACTGTCCTTTACATCCTCAGGCGCCAAAAATGATTTTTGTGTCTCGTGACAAACAGATATTCCGCCCAGGTTATGAGCATTTGTATCGTAGGCTGAGTGTGCGAGAGTGTGCACGAATCCAAAGTTTCCCAGACCATTTTCGTTTTATCTATCATGATGTGTGCGATGGATACAAGATGGTGGGTAATGCCGTGCCACCCCGACTTGCCAGAGCAATAGCTCTGTCAATCAAGAGTGCATTTTCTTCTTATTCGCCAGATTTATGTTCCGTACTTGTAGCCACTTATCGTAACGACATGCAGTTGCGTATGACCTTAGAAAATAAGCTCTATTATGTTAGGGCTGGTCTAAGGGCTGGAGCCATGCAGTTTTCCTTGGGCATGAAAGCCCCTCATTATCTTTTCTTGCATAAAAAAGATTCATATATTTTGCTTATATTAAAAGAGGTGGAACCTAAGTTGGTGTCGGCTGAATTTTTGGAAAATCTTGGATTTCATCCTTCGGGCGACCAGTATTGGACATTCGAGATATTGGATGTTGAGGCAGGTGAAAGAACGGAATGTATGAAGAACTATGTTGCGAAACATGGCGGAATGAAGATGAAGCCTTATATTATAGAAATTACGAACGTTGTTGCTAAGTCTTAAAAGTTAAAATAACGTTAATAGTAATGTAGATAATCTTTGTTACGATATATTTGTTTATCTTTGTAGCTAAATTACCAATTGATTTCCGCCAGTATCGTGAATCAGGTCTGGCAAAATAGGTAAAAGATAAATTTAAACAACAACAATAATCTTAAAAATCAATAAAATGAAAGAAATTACATGAATTCTCAAGGTGTTGCTGATATTGCCAGCGACGTCTAATAGCTGCCTCACCTCGTGAAAATCATGAGGGCTACCTTCTCTAACTAGCTAAGGGTAGTTTTTTAGTCACTTCTTCATAAAAGAGATTTAATAAGGGAGTATTATGACTAAAACAATTTTATTTCTTTTGATTGCGCTTTCTAATTTAGGCGTAATCAGCCTGAGTGTATGTATCGTAGTTTCTCTCAACGGCAAATGCGTGCTTGAGATGACTGCAAGTGTTGAACAACTGCAAAATCTACTGAACGATGGAATTAAAAATTGCAATTAATATCGAAAATGCACATGGATGGCATATCGGTAATAACATCTTCGGTGGTTCTTTTGAGAAAAAATCATCTGATTCTTCTTCGGGTGATAATCTTAACGATGCTGATTTTGATGTGGTGGATGATGAGCCTCGAAAAGCAGAACCTCCTATTTCTGGATATGTGGGCCGTTCTGTTGTTTTGCCAGCCCAACTTAAGAGTGAGAAAGCGAAGAAGATTCTTATGGGATTGGTGCGCATTGACGTATTGGATGAGAATTTCCAGCCTAGCAGCAAACTAACCTGTTATACAAGAGGATATTTAGCCCGTAGAATAGCTGATGCATTGGAAATTTCTAATGTGTGGGTCTTCTTTGGTGATTTCTGGCATTTGAAATCTAGTACCTTGAGATCGAAGTATAATGAATCCCTAGGTATGAAAAAAACATTGGAATTTGAGGATTTAATACATAATATTATTAACGTACGTTAAAAAATAGCCAAAAACCGGTACGGTTGTACCTGGTACGTACCAGTTTTGTTTCAGATATTTGCCGTACTTTTGCCCCGGATTTCAGAACGAGCCGTGTTCTGGGATTCGGGGCTTTTCCGTTTCCTATTGCCAGGGTGCTGGCATGGATTTCGCGCCATGTTGTAGTTGGCGCAGCGTATCAGCCCATCGTTCTTTGACAAGGCTGATACAATTTTTTTATTCCTATTTTTTATTTACATTTAATTTTTATTCGTTATGATCAATTCAATGAATCAGAAGGCAGAGGGCAGCAAGGCTGCTGGCTCTGCCAAGTGTGGTGCGCAGTCTTCTAAGAATAAGAAGAAGGCGGCACCTGTGCGTGTGTTTGAAAATCCGGAGTTCGGAATGGTTCGCATGGCTACTGATGAGAAGGGCGAACCTTGGTTCTGCGCTAAGGATTTGTGTGATGCGCTGGGGTATAAAAGAGCGGATTTGGCTGTAAAACAGCATGTTAACACACATGATGCAGCGAAACGCTGCGTATGGGTAGAGGTGGGTAAAAAGAAGGATGGAACTCCTGCAAAACGTTTGACTCCGATGATTTTCGTCAACGAGAGCGGCTTCTATGCCCTGGTGTTGGGTTCCAAACTGCCATCGGCTCTGATGTTTAAGGATTGGGTTACCTCGGTGGTGCTGCCGCAGATTCGCAAGACGGGCGGTTATATTCCGGTGAACGAGGGGGAGAGCGAGGAGGAGATGATTCGCAATGCCGAACAGATTCTCCGTGCTACCCTGAAGGAAAAGGAGAACCTGCTGGAGAAACAGAAGAAGCTGCTGGAGGAGCAGAAGATTCTGATGGAGGAGCAGAAATCAAAACTGCATCAGCAGGAAGTGCAGATGGGACTCGACAAGAAACTCATCGGCGAACAGGATGAGGAGATTCATCGTCTCAATGAGGAGGTGAACGACCAGATGGTCCGCATGGCTATCCAGGGACAGAATGTGGTGGCTCTGGAGCGTCAGGTGGACGGACTTCTGCCAAAGGCGATGTACTCGGATAATGTGCTGGATTCCGTTTCGTGCTTCACCACCACCCAGGTGGCGAAGGAGCTGGGCATCACGGCGCAGGAGCTGAACCGCTCGCTCTGTTCCCTGCATGTGCAGTATTACCAGAGCGGACAGTATATGCTCTATGCGGAGTATGCGCACATGGGGTTGGCGAAGAGCCGAACCAAGTATCGTGCCTTTATGACGCCTGCGGGCGACGGAACGAAGCGTAAGGTGGGAAAAGTGGTGACGAGCACTTACTTGGTATGGACCGAGAAGGGCAGAAAGTTTATCCACGACCTGGTGCATCGCTTCTGGGAACTCGCAGAAATGTATGAGGTGAAGAATCTGGGATAAATTATTAATCATTTATTATTCATCTTATTCATCGGATTACTCGCGGATTGTTTTTTAGGTCACGCGGATTGTTTTTTAGGTCACGCAGATTTCGCAGATGACGCAGATTTTTCTTTGCTGCTTTTTCTTTAGATGTGACGCAGATTTTTGACCTGTTCGGTCTGGGATGACGCAGATTTCGCAGATGACGCAGATTTTTCTTTGCTGCTTTTTCTTTAGATGTGACGCAGATTTTTGACCTGTTCGGTCTGGGATGACGCAGATTTCGCAGATGACGCAGATTTTTCTTTGCTGCTTTTTCTTTAGATGTGACGCAGATTTTTGACCTGTTCGGTCTGGGATGAAGAAAATTATCCGTGACGCAAGAATGTTCCGTTAACTCTGCGTAATCCGATGAAGAAAATTAAAAAATTATGAGTGTACAAAATGAAACGATGCAACATCTGATTGCATTCAATGGGTTCCGAGGGGGCAACAAGGGCAGCGCATGCTGCCAGCCGCTCTCGGAGTATGACAAGACCATCTCGCTGCCCTGGCTGCACGAGATGGTGCTGCAGATTCGTGGCGAGAAGTCCATTCGCAGCGTGGACAGGGCTGATGAGGCCAAGATCGCCAAGGCGCAACAGAGAATCAAGGGGCAGTTGCCTTTCCGTTGTGCACATTACTATCGTTTTCTGAAGAATCGAAGGGCGCAGAATAATGCGGATCCTACGGCTTTTCTTTTTCAGACTACCGTGGATGTGGATGAGAAGGAGTATGTGGATCAGGCGATTGAGCGTGCGAGGGTGCTGAACTGCAGCGACACCATCTGGAAGGGGATGCTGCTGCATCTGGAGTATTCCGCCCGAAAGAAACTGCATATCGATATCCGCATGCCGGTGGGGATGACCATCGAGGAGACGCAGCGTGCGTATTGCGAGGCGCTGGGTGTGCCTTATGATGAAAGCTGCATATCGCCCGAGAGAATGATTTATATCACGGATAAGGATTCGGAGATTTATCGCTCGAAGGAGTGGTATGGGGTGCTGCCGATGGAGGAGCTTCACATTCGTAGAGACGCTTTCGTAAAGAGAGGATTGACGATTGACGGAAGAGGGAAGGCTAAAGCTGGTTACAGCTTGCTTGCCGGGGATTGCAAATCCCCGGAGCGCCTGGCGGACTCAAATCTCCCAGTTAATAGTAATCATAATGTTCAAAGTTCAAATCTCAAAGTTCAAAGTAAAGACAATGTTCAAAGTGAAGACAATCGATTTTCGGGCACTAACGGCGATAACGCTGTTTCTGCTGGCACTGCTGCTCAGCCTGCCCAACCTGGTGATAGCCATCGTGTTGATGATTCTCATCTCAGCCCTGCTGGAGATGCTCAAGATGCTGGCGGAGTGGCAACCCAAGAAGCAAGTGAGAAGAATCTCATAGCTTTCGAACTCTTCAAGGAGGCAGCGGGATTGAGCGGAATGGTGATTGATACCGTGGGATCGAGACATTCATCCCTGCTTGCCATCATGAGCGCAGGAGCATCTAGGGTGATGAGCGAGGACGAGCTGATGAAGGTGGTAGCGAAGAAGATGCCTAGCTATTATGAGGAGCGAGACTGCCACCAGCTGATTCATGATTTCTATGCGAAATATGGAGACAGTTCGAAGCCTTTTTCTCGTGATGTAATCCGTATCAATGCCACGGCTGAGAAGGCGGCAAGCGGCTTGGTTGGTGGTACTATTATGGGGGATGCTGGGTACAGCTTGCTTGCCGGGGATTGCAAATCCCCGGGGCGCCTGGCGGGCTTTAATTCCGATGTTCAAAGTAACGACGACGATGAATATCCTGCTCCGCCACCCATGCCCGAGAAGCTGCCCAAGCTGGTAGAACTCCTGGTATCCAAGACTCCGGATATCTACAAGCCAGCCGTGGCTTGCGCCATCTTTCCGCCACTCGCCACGCACCTCTGGCGAACACGCTTCAGATATATTGACAACGTGGAGCATGAAGCAACACTTTCCGTGTGCCTGCTTGCCGGTACCGGTGCCGGAAAATCGTGCGTGCAGATGCCCATCAACTATATCATGGAGGATATCCGCAAGCGTGATAAGGAAAACATGCGCCGTGAAAAGGAATGGAAGGATGAAATGGTGCGAAAAGGTGCCAATAAAGATAAGCGCAAACGTCCGGAAAACCTGATTATCCAGGAGATTGATGCCGATATGACCAATCCGGCTTTCGTGATGCGTACTGCCGAGGCGCAGGAGCACTTTCTCTATACTTCCATGAACGAGCTCGACCAGTTTGACGCCCTCAGGGGAATGGGAAACCAGCAGTTTCGCATCATGTGCCTCGCCTTTGACCCAGGAAATACCTTTGGTCAGCAGCGCGTTGGTGTTCAGAGTGTTACGGAAAGAGTTACCATCCGGTTCAACTGGAATGCGTCTTCCACCATCGACAAGGGACAGCGCTATTTCTCGAAGGTGCTGATAGACGGACCGCTGAGCCGCATCAATTTCTGCACCATCCCCGAACGGGAGATAGGTGAGGACATTCCTGTTTACGGCACCTACGACGAGGCTTATCGCACGGCTTTGAAGCCTTACATCGAGAACCTCTGCATGGCCACGGGACTTGTAGATTGTCCGGAAGCCTTCCAGCTTGCCACGGTGCTGAAGAATGAGAATGCCGAGTTTGCCCGCACCTCTCAGAACCGCATCTACGAGAATTTCAGTTTTCGTGCCAACGTGATAGCCTATCTCAAGGCATGCGTGCTCTATGTGGCGAATGGTTTCAAGTGGGAGCCTGAGATTGATGACTTTATCCGCTGGAGCGAGCGTTACGACCTGTGGTGCAAGATGCGTTTCTTTGGTGATATGATTGCGAAGGAAATGAACAGTGCCGAGAGAAGTTCGAAGCGTGGACCGGAGAATCTGCTGCAGCTTTTGCCCGATGTGTTCACCCTGTCGCAGTTGGAGGCTCTCCGATTGGAACATGGATTGGAGCAGAAGGGCACCAAGGGCATCATCCGCCAGTGGGTTCACCGACAGTATATCGAGCGAATCAAGCCGCAGGGCGAGGATGGGCGTGACAGTTACAGTTGTGACAGTTTTAGAAAGCTTAAGTATAGACACGATTTATAGTTTACAATTTATAGTTTATAGTTTACAATTTATAGTTTATAGTTCTTTTTTTATGGAAATCATTTTGAAGCGTATTGCCAGGAAGGATGCCTATACCATTGGGCATCTGTATATCCTGAAGGATGGGGAGGTGACGAGAAAGGTGAATTGTGCCATGATGAACCCGCATCTGAAGCGTTGGTTCACAAGCACCTTCGACCACGGGTTGCTGAACGGGGAGTCCTGTTTTTGTGATACCCTGGAGCCTACTTGGCGCAATCTTCTGGGGGTGGAGTTGAAGCCCGAAGAGGAGAATGTGCGATTGGGGCGTGTGTCGGGTAAGAAGGCGCAGAAGATGAAGGGCGCCACGGCGATTCCCGAGGGCACTTACCCCGTGCTGGTTACCAAGTCGCCGAGATTTAAGGAGTGGTTACCCTATGTGCAGGGTGTGCCCGGTTTCGAGGGCATCCGCATTCATGTGGGTAATGAGCCGAAGGATACGCAGGGGTGTATTCTGGTGGGTGAGAACAAGGTGAAGGGAATGGTTGTGAATTCCCGCATCTGGCTGCATCGCCTGATGCAGCGCATTTCGGAAGCGAAGGAGCGGGATGAGGCCATCTGGCTTACCATTGTATAATCGAAAAAGAGGAGGGTGTGTCAAAAGTCCAAGACACACCCTCCTCAACTTTTCCTTAGAACAGCTTGGCGAATGCCTCGGCTGTCTTACCGGTATATACCTTCATCTCGGTGACTGGCTGGTAGCTGAAGTCCTTGAAGCTCAAAAGCTGGGCGGCAACAAACTGGCCATCCTGCGAGATGCATGCCTCCAGCTTTATGTTGCCCATGCCTACGGCAGAAACGGGAAACTTGCTGATGGCTGCCTCCATGTTCTCAGGGGTAGAAGAGAGGATGTTCTCCAGTTTTCTGCCATCCTCTATGGTGTACTCCTGTTCCTTTACCTTGAGCACGCTGTTGGTTGGCTTGTAAACAAGTTTCATGGTCCAACCCATGAAGCCTTTCTTTACCTCGATGTCGTTGAGTGCCATCAAATTCTCTGTCATTTCCAAATGATTTATCTTTGCCATAATAATGTTTCCTTTTCTAAATTTAATTGCTTTGTATATATATAATCGAACTGTTTTTTTTCTTGATAATCAGGGGATTCTGTTAATCCTGCTGATTTTAAATAGGGGTGTGCAAATCCTTATCGCATACCAGAGGGATATACGATATATATGCTCATCAATAAAATAAAAAAAAGGAAACTAGCAGAGGAGACGCCGCAGGCAAATGACATAATATTTGCTGGCGACATCAAAGTGGATAGGGGCGGTCTCCTGGCGGAAAGGCTCCATCGCACCATCTATAGCGGATAAAAGGGTGAATAATAAATGAATTCTATTTGAAAGCAATCTACTTGCCGATTGATTTCCGTGCATATTGCCACTAGGCAATAAGCGCTGCGGACGACTGCTGCAAATGCGATAGGCCAGCTCGGAAGCATTCTCCAGCTGGGCATCACCCTGATGCTGGTCGTACTCTACCTTAGCCAGCTTATCCTTCTTTGGAAGAGCGTCGGAGGTATAAGAAACAGAGGCAGCAGATACCTCTCCATAGCCTGCGAAGACCATGGACATCAGAAAAATGATGTAAAGTGTCAACTGCCTCATGTTAAATATATTATGGTGTCAGGATGAACTCCCGACACCGGGGATGATTAATAGCTTCTTGCGATGATGACACGGGCTACGGCTGGCTTGCCGCTTACCATATCTACACCTGGAGTCTGCTCGTAAGCGAAAGGCACGCAGCGGATGGTAGCCTGAGTCTCCTCCTTGATCTTTGCCTCGGTCTCGGCTGTACCGTCCCAATGGCAGAGGAAGAAACCACCGTCCTTAACGCGCTCCTTGAACTCCTCGTAGTTGTCGCACTCGTAAACGTGAGCATCACGGTAAGCACGAGCCTTCTCGAAGATATTCTTCTGGATGTCTTCCAACATATTCTTTACGCGCTCAACGATGCCGTCGAAGCTTACGTTCTCCTTCTCCAAGGTATCACGACGCATAATCTCGATGGTGTTGTTCTCCAAGTCACGGCCACCCATAGCCAGACGAACAGGAACACCCTTCAACTCATAGTCAGCGAACTTGAATCCAGGACGCTTGGCAGGGTTGTCATCATACTTCACGGTGATGCCCAACTCACGGAGCTGGTCGATGACAGGCTGCAACTTAGCAGTAATCTGAGCCAACTGCTCGTCGCCCTTGTTGATAGGAACGATAACCACCTGGATAGGAGCCAGCTTTGGAGGCAATACCAGACCGTTGTCATCGCTGTGAACCATGATGAGGGCACCCATCAGTCGGGTAGAAACACCCCATGAAGTAGCCCATACATACTCAGGCTTGTTCTCCTTGTTCAAGTATGTTACATCGAAACTCTTGGCGAAGTTCTGACCCAGGAAGTGAGAAGTACC
>OIXW01000693.1_pt1 | contig 10126 bp, 9 predicted proteins | sample 1587951 | NCBI WGS metagenome assembly OIXW01 (sample SAMN03283239) | human gut metagenome | biome: human-associated habitat; material: feces | host: Homo sapiens | place: Peru | collected 2012
TGTTCATAATCTATGTTTTTTGTTTACAAAAGTACGAAACAATCTCAACTTTTCTAGCAATAAAAGTAATAAATTTCAATCATTTTATAATGGAATATTCTTGGGAAGACAAATGGACATAAATATCAGATCCAGCCAGTAGTCTGTAAAGTCTAAAAGTAATATGCAAAAAATAACTTGTGCAATTTTTAATGGGTACTCCTTAATGATAGCAAGCTTTTATCAAATTCTGTGCAAGTTATTCGTTTTTTAGTCAAAAAACCGATTAAGTGAGAGAAGTGAAAATTTACTTTCACTTCCGAGCGTGAGGTTTTTATTTAAAAATGTCCATCAATGAGCCATAAATAGGATTTTATTGGTGATGAGAGATTTTTCCACCATTATTTTAAATCCTCCTTATTGTAAATTATTGATTTCGTTTTCTGTTAATCCAGTTACTTGTATAATGCTTTCTAAAGGCATTCCTATTTCAAGAAGTTTTTTAGCAATCTTAGCCTTCTCTTTAGCCATACCTTTAGCCATACCTTTAGCCATACCTTTAGCCATACCTTTAGCCATACCTTCAGTAATACCTTCTTTTCTTGCTGTATCCAATGAATTTTTAATATCGCAATAAGCTTTAAGGCTGTCTTCGTCTGTATTACGTTTTATCATATATGCAATTGAGTATTACGTTTTAAAATCAAGAACTATCAGTAATTTGAAATGTTGTTTTTCTGGATGTTGCATAGCTTTATAGAAAGCGCATTAGCCCCTCCCTAAGTATTTAGCTTAGCGGTAGTTCACGTGTCATATAAATTGTTAGAATCATAATAACGGTGAGAAAATCCCACCGTTATTTTAAATTCTCTTTATTGTAAATTATTGATTTCGTCTTCTGTTAATTCAGTTACTTGCATAATGTTTTCCAAAGGCATTCCTATTTCAAGAAGATTTTTTGCAATCTTAGCCTTCTCTTTAGCCATACCTTCAGTAATACCTTCTTTTCTTGCTGTATCCAATGAATTTTTAATATCGCGATAAGCTTTAAGGCTGTCTTCGTAATCTTGTAACTCCGTTTGTGTGAAACTTGCTATTTCAGCCTCAGCAAACAGACGGTTAAAGACTGCTGTTTGTAGATATTTAGGTTGTTTGTCGAGGCGAGAGAGGTTTTGTAGAACATAAATCCACTTGTCGAAATTGGTTTCGAGTTGATCTATGCTCTTATTAAACTTTGCAATTTCTACATATTTAAATGTGAGTTTGTCGTTGAAAACGCGATGCGTTTGTTTATCGAGTAAACCTATATCGTGGTTAATGGTATTTTTTGAGAAAGCAGGATCACTCATTTGATAGTTGAGCAATGCTATTACGTAAACGTGCTCAAGTTTGTAGTCCCAATTTCCACCTTTCTGCGCTTGTTCACGAATGGGGAAAGTTGAATAATATAATGAGCGGTCTTTGAAATAGGTTTGATAGGCGTTTTGCATTTCCACAATAAACTTCTCGCCGTATTCGTTTTCGCAATAGACGTCGAAAATAGCCTTGCGTTCAGTATGTACATCACCGACATGCTCACTGTTCAAAAAGGTTACATCCTTAACAACTTGTTCGCCATTAAACAAGGCGTTGAGAAAATCAATAAGTAAATCTTTGTTGGGAATCGTTCCAAAAATTCGTTTGAACCCAAAATCGGTTAACAAACTGATATATCTTTCTTCTGTGTGTCGCATAACTTTATGTATTTGATTATGAAGCCGTCTAAACTTTTTGACGAAGATAAGATTTAAACTTTTATTTCTTCTAAATTCAATCTTCAACTTTCTTTTTTGACTGCTTTTTGACCCAGGGTGTCGCTTCGCTTGCCCTGTGCTAGGCGCTGTTGCCCTTTGCTATGCATTATCGGCTGCACCTCAACAATTCAAGCAAGCTTGATTGTATTCGGTTTGCACGATAATTAGGGCGCACTTGCTAAATCCGAAACTTGAGCTTCCTATAATACAAAAGTACGAAGTTTTATTGTTTGCTGCAATATAAACACTTAGATTTTTGTACTCTATTTATAGAATACACCTACCTAACAATGAAATCCCCATTATTCAGAAACTGAATAATGGGGGTTACAAACTTATTTTATGAGAAAAGATTACTTTTCAAGGGGACGTAGGTCAATGAGCAATTCATCGAGTTGTTTTTGGTCAACACGCGAAGGAGCATCCAACATAACATCGCGACCTGAGTTGTTCTTGGGGAAGGCTATGCAGTCGCGGATGCTGTCGAGACCTGCAAAGAGTGATACCCAACGATCGAGACCATAAGCCAAACCTCCATGAGGGGGCGCACCATACTTGAAGGCATTCATTAAGAAGCCAAACTGCTCTTGTGCACGTTCGGGTGTGAAACCGAGAACCTTGAAAATCTTGGCTTGGAGAACTGCATCGTGAATACGGATAGAACCGCCACCCACTTCAACTCCATTACATACCATGTCGTAAGCATCAGCAAGAACTGAGGCAGGGTCGGTATCGAGTAATGGCACGTCTTGAGGACGCGGAGCTGTGAAAGGATGGTGCATGGCAAGCAAGCGACCTTCTTCTTCGCTCCATTCGAACATGGGGAAGTCAACTACCCAAAGCAATGCAAACTTGTTTTTGTCGCGCAAGCCTAAGCGTTCACCCATTTCAAGACGCAACTCGCAGAGCTGTTTGCGTGTCTTCATGGCATCGTCGCCAGAGAGGATAAGGATTAAGTCGCCAGGTTGGGCATTCATCTTCTGTTTGAGTTGTTCAAGAACCTCGGGGGTGTAGAATTTATCAACAGAGCTCTTAATGGTGCCATCTGCGTTAACTTTGGCGTGAACCAGTCCCTTTGCACCAATTTGCGGAGACTTAACAAAGTCTGTGAGTTGGTCGAGCTGCTTGCGCGTGTATGAACCACAACCTGTGGCACAGATGCCACCAATGTAGGCCGCATCGTTGAATACGCTAAATGAGCCTGTGCCTTTGAGGGTGTCCATAAGTTCAACAAACTCCATGCCGAAACGCATATCGGGTTTGTCAGAACCAAAACGGCGCATGGCTTCATGCCAAGGCATACGGATGAAAGGGGTGTCGCCGAGGTCGTAACCGCGTACTTCCTTGAAGAGGTATTTTGCCATTTCTTCAAAGGTGTTAATGATGTCGTCTTGTGTAACGAACGACATTTCGCAGTCAATCTGTGTGAACTCAGGCTGACGGTCGGCACGCAAGTCTTCGTCGCGGAAGCATTTGGCTATTTGGAAATAGCGGTCGATTCCTGCAACCATAAGAAGCTGCTTCAGTGTTTGCGGACTTTGGGGCAATGCATAGAACTGACCAGGATTCATGCGTGAGGGTACGATGAAGTCGCGAGCACCTTCGGGCGTAGAACCAATGAGTACGGGAGTTTCGATTTCGAGGAAGCCCTTTGAGTCGAGGAAATTACGCACAGCTATGCAGAACTTGTGACGTAGCTCTAAGTTTGCGCGTACGTTTTCACGGCGCAAGTCGAGGTAGCGATACTTCATGCGCAAGTCATCACCACCATCTGTATTCTTCTCGATGGTGAATGGGGGAGTGAGCGACTCGTTGAGTACGTTAAGGCTGTTAACAATGATTTCGATGTCGCCAGTGGGCATCTTATCGTTTTTTGAATAACGCTCGTTAACGATACCTGTAACTTGTATTACGAATTCACGGCCCAACTTGTTAGCCTGTGCACAGAGTTCGGCGTTGGTTTCTTCATTGAATACGAGCTGTGTGATGCCATAGCGGTCGCGTAGGTCGATGAAGGTCATGCCGCCCATTTTACGGCTACGTTGCACCCAACCTGCCAAAGTAACTTCTTTGCCTACGTGTTCGATGCGAAGTTCACCGCATGTGTTTGTTCTATACATGATTTGTTATATTTTTGGGTTGTTTGCCCAACAGTCTTACTGCTTTTTTGTAGGCAGAAAGGCGAGTTAGGCAGAACAAAGCTGTTTATTTGTGTGCGAAATTACAAATATTGTTTGAAACGCGGAAAAATGCGTGCATTTATTTTATGTTTACCTCATAAACATATTTATAGAGGGTTTGCACAATTTGTTTGAAATGGGTTTGCGCATACGTTTCGTTGGTAGCCATAATCAGTAGAGGAAAATAATTGTCTCCTTTGTGATAAGGTGGCTGCATGTAGGGTTTGTGTATGATGCTAAATCCTTGTTTTTCATAAAACCTAATGCGTCTTGTTGCCATTTCGTTGGTTGGCTCTTCAACTTCTAAAACGATGGGGGTGCTGATTTTTTGTTTAAGAGCTTCTATCACTTTTTTCCCGATGCCTTGATTGCGCACTTGGGGCATGGTGGCAAAGTGCTCGACATAGACGAAGTCGGTAAAATCCCAATAAGAGATAAATCCTGCAAAGGTGTTATCGGCAAGCAATATTTCGTCGATATGAAAAAGGGAATTTTCTTTCCACATTTGTTTCCATGCGTTAGAGTCGCGGCGTTCAATTGCGGGGAAGGCACTTTCGTAGAGAAAGCGTGCGTTTTGCCAATTGGTTATGTGTAAAGGGGATAGTGTCATTCTAAGGTGGTGTTGGGGGAAATGCCATGGGCGGTTTCAGAAAAATCTGATTTTTTAGAATCAGTCCTTATTCCTTTGTTTCATCGGGGAAGCGTAAAGATAGAATTTTAGATAGTTTGTCGCGCAAGGCTTGTTCATCGTCAAGTCTCACCTCTATGGTTAGTATGGTTCCTTCAGCATCGTAATCGCGCTGTGTGATGTCGGCCTCTAAATCCTTAATAAAGCGCATGGCTACGTCCGCATCGGTGTAGGGCACAGAGACGCGAAACTTTGTGGTGACTATTTTTTCTTCTTTTTCAGCTTCATCAAGGGCTTCGCCAATGGCTGTTTTGTAGGCAACGCCTAATGGACCTGTGCCTAATTTTACGCCTCCAAAATAGCGTACCACAATGCCTACGGTGTAGGTGAGGTTGCGCGATTGTATTTGTCCTAAGATGGGGCGTCCTGCTGTGCTACTGGGTTCACCATCATCGTTAGCTCGGGTGATTTTTCCATCGTTTCCTAAAACATAGGCATAACATACATGGCGAGCGTCGTAATATTTCTTTTTATAGGCTGCAACAATGTTTTTGGCCTCTTCCTCGTTGTCTGCATGTAAGGCAAATGCCAAAAAGCGAGAGCGCTTTTCGGTTAGTTGGGTTTCAGCCGAAGATTTTAGCGTGATGTATGTGTCCATATATTTTTTTTAGAAAACGAAAATACGAATGTGCCATTGAGCCAAGCCTATTGTTGTGTGTTTACAAAGGGGGGAGGAGATTGGCTCATTCGCACATTCGTATGGAGGTTTTTTGTAGCTTTATTTGGTTAAAAGCTTAATAAAAGTTAGTTGAAGTGATACAAGAATGTAGCAATACCTGTAAGGGCAGGCTTCTTTTGATCCTTGATTTCGATGGTGAACTTGATTTCAACTTTGCAGATGCCACGAAGGTTGGCAATGCTGTGCAAAGTTGTGACAAGGCGTATGCTCTGTCCGCTTAACACGGCTTGTCCAAACTTCATTTTGTCCATGCCATAGTTAACCATCATCTTCAGGTTGTTGACCTTGATGATTTGTTCCCACATGTAGGGGAGTAAGGAGAGGGTGAGGTAACCATGCACAATGGTTTGACCGAAGGGACCTTCTTTAGCCTTTTCTGTGTCAACGTGAATCCATTGATGGTCGAGGGTAGCATCGGCAAAGGCGTTGATGCGATCTTGGTCTACTTCAAGCCATTCAGACTTACCAAGTTCTTGACCTAAGTATTTCTCGAATTCTTCGTAAGAGTTAATTGTCAACATAAGTGTGATTGTTTTGGGGGGTTATTGTTGTGAAATTTCTTGCATAGTTAACGAGGTGATGAGCATTTGGGCATTGATGTTTGCTACACATTTATATTGTCCAAAGGTTTTGCCCTCGTTGTCGCGGCTGATGTGTTGGTCTACAGTGAAGGTTACAGTAAACATGGCATTGCCGCTGCTATCGTTTTTGCGTGTAATTTGTGTATCGCGGTTTACATTGAATTGACAACCTTGAATGTGCTCGTTGAACATGGCGTCAATTTTGCTCAATACGTCAGCCTTGGTTGCATTTTGTTTGTGCAAGAAGGTGGTCATGGTTGATGATATGTTTGCACAAATTTTGCTTTCGTCGCGATTTGCAAAGCCATTGAAGAAGTCTGTTAGCACTTCAGTGATTTGTTCACGATCGGTTTCAGTAACTTCTTGGTCGCGCAAGCTACCTTGTGCAACAGAGGCTTCAGAGGCATAACGACCATCGGGGTGACTATCAAGATAGTGTTGGAAGGCTTCGGGGGTGTTGAGACGCTGTGCTGTGATAAAGTCGAGTGAGTCGATTTTGATGTCGCACAAGCGGTTGTATTGTGGATCAGTATATTGATCTTTAAAGTTGATGAAGTCGTTTACATCGTTTGAAAGGGCGATGCTATTCCATTTTGAGAGCATCTCTTGCAACTTTTGCAAGCGGTCTCTTACCTCGTCAGCGTGTTCGCTATTGGGGTATTTTTCAAGAAAGTCCTCGTAGTCTTGCGGATTGTTGTTATTCTCAAGAACCTCGTATGCCATTTCTTCTTGCTGAGAAGCATTGCTTGAGATGTAGAAGTAGGTTCCGCCTCCGATAAGCAGCAAGGCTACTATTACGATGGCAATGATAAGCGGAGTTTTGCTCTTTTTAGTAGGAGCAGGAGGCATATCGTTGAGACCATTGTTGTTATTAAAACCATTGGGGTTTACCTGAGATGTTTCCTGATTGGAGGGAACCATGCCATTGGCATTACCATTCATTTGATTTTGATCTTGCATTTTATATATCTGTTGTTTTTATGTTTCGAGTGTGTTGGGATGAATTTTTTGGCGAGGGGACACACCTTTATATTTTAGGAGCGTCTACCTTGTAAAAAACTTCAATAACTTTTTCGCGTGCAAATTTACTCAAAATAACTGAACTTTTTTATTTAGTGCTTATCTTTTTAGGGCGAACCGCATTTCTGAAGTAGGTGCTCAGAATTTTTAGAATCCCCCTTATTTATTTTGAATACCTACTCGATTATGCTTGGGTTGAAGTGTAGGAGCGGATGTCGTATCCCGTGGGAGTTTGGAACAATCGCAGGTGGAATGTGGGAAGTGTGGCAATAATGGTTTCGATTTTACTTGAAGCAATGTCTTCGAATTTTATGAACTCTGTGCTTTGGGTGTAAAACCATATTTCAAGAGGAATGCCATTGGGTGTGGGGTCGAGTTGTCGAACCAAAATCCATTGGTCTTGCACAATGTCTTTGTCTTTTTTAAAGGCTTGTGTAAGATAGTGTCTGAAAAGGGTGAGGTTGGTAGTGTTGCTATCAGTAAAATCTGCTGGACTGACAAAACCACCTTGTTCAAGCTCTTTGAACTCTGTAGGCGTTATAAACCGAATGCTTTGTACGTCAACAAGTAAGGCTCGCTTTACACGTCGGGCTCCTTTTTGAGCCATAGCGTCCCAATTCTGAAAAGCATCGCTAACCAAGGTGTAAGGAGGCACGGTTGAGATGGTATTATCGAAATTGCGCACTTTGACCGTTGTGAGCGAAATTTCTTCAACGCATCCATTGATGTCTAACTTCTTGATTGTAATCCAATCGCCAACTTTTACCATTTTGTTGAGCGAGAGTTGTATGCCAGCTACTAAACCCATGATGGAGTCCTTGAATATGAGTAAAAGGACTGTGGCTGCGGCACCCAAGCCTGTGATGACATGTATGGGATTATAGCCGAACAGTTGTGAAACCACCACTATGCCACCTAAGAAGAAGGTGAGTAAACGCAAGAACTGCAAAATACCCATTAAGTGATGTTCTTCCATCTGTTTAACCATGGCAGTGGTAAGATTTTTGAGGAAGGCTGCTACCAAAAGTGTTAGACTGATGGTGATGTAGGCTTGCAATATGCGCGAGATGACAATGTAGGTTGTGGCATGTTCGCTATCGTAGCAAAAAGGTAATAGCGCATACACCGCAATGCTGGGTATTAGTTGGCATGTTGCTTTTAGCACAGGCTTGTTTACAAGATAGTCATCCCACTGTGTGTTTGTTTTCTCTACTATCTTCAATATAAGAGGGATGAGATAGCGCTTGAAGAGTGCGGCAACAATACACAAAGCCAACAGCAGTAATCCCACGATGAGTATTTGTGCAAGTCTGCCACTCCAGTCGTTGTTAAACCCCACATTGTATAAAAAGAGGGCTATGGTGTGTCGCAATTCTGTAATGAACATAATGGCGCTTCAAAGTGAAAAAAGAAGAGTGCAAGTTACACGTGTGTTTTACGTATATCCTTGCACTCTTTTGTGATTACTATATGTCCTCTAAGTAGGTGTTAGTTAGCAGAGGTAAACTCGTCAAGGAAGCGTACGTCATTCTCAGAGAAGAGACGCAAGTCCTTAACTTGATATTTCAAGTTGGTGATGCGTTCTACACCCATACCGAATGCGTAGCCTTTGTAAACCTTGCTGTCGATGCCATTTGCTTCGAGAACATTGGGGTCTACCATGCCACAGCCTAAAATTTCGACCCATCCGGTTTGCTTGCAGAAGGCACAACCCTTGCCACCGCAGATGTTACATGATATATCCATCTCGGCACTGGGTTCAGTAAAGGGGAAGTAGGATGGACGGAGACGAATCTTTGTGTCGGGACCAAACATTTCGCGAGCAAAGGTGAGGAGTACTTGCTTTAAGTCGGTGAAACTTACGTCTTTATCGATGTACAAACCTTCAACTTGGTGGAAGAAGCAGTGAGCACGAGCAGAGATTGCTTCGTTGCGATATACACGACCCGGGCAGAGCACGCGGATGGGAGGTTTTGAATTCTCCATTACGCGGCTTTGAACAGAACTTGTGTGTGTACGCAGTACGATGTCGGGGTGCTGTTCAACGAAGAAAGTATCTTGCATATCACGTGCAGGATGGTCTTCGGCAAAGTTAAGTGATGAGAATACGTGCCAGTCGTCTTCTACCTCAGGACCATCAGCAATAGAGAATCCTAAGCGTGAGAAGATGTCAATAATCTCGTTCTTTACAATTGAGAGTGGATGACGTGTACCCAAAGCAATAGGGTAGGGAGTGCGAGTAAGGTCGAGGTCTGAGTGATCGTCTTCCTTTGTAGCAAGTCCTTCACGCAATTCGTTCAATTTGTTTTGTAATGCAGTCTTCAGTTCGTTAAGCTTCATACCGATTTCGCGCTTTTGGTCGGGAGCGACCGTGCGGAATTCACCCATAAGTTCATTAACGACACCTTTTTTGCTAAGATACTTGATGCGGAGTTCTTCGAGAGCCTTAGCATCTGCGGCCTGAAGGTTTGAAACTTCGCTTAGTAATGATTGAATTTTATCTGTCAACATTGCGATATTGCTTATTTTTACGTGCAAAGATAAATATTTCTTTGTAAATATGTTCCTCTTACGTAGAAAAGCCTTACATTTGTTGCCTAAAAAAACATTATTTACAATGAAAGGTCTCATTTATTGCTTTTGTGCAGTGTTGATTTTGGCTTCGTGCCGTGGAGGAAAGAAAACAGAAGTAACCATTGAGGACAATGATAGTTTGGCTGTTGCCCCCGACAGTTCCGTAATGGATAGTTTGCCAGCACCATCAAAGTCCGCTGATGGGCTTTTTGACGATTTTATATATTCGTTTATGCGCAATCCGCGTTTTCAGTCAGAGCGCATCCTGTTTCCTTTAGCGAATATTGTGGATGGTGTAAACCATCCTATAGCCAAGAAGTTGTGGAAGTTTGATCCTCTTTATCGCAATCAGGACGTTTATACAATTATCTTTGACAATGCACGTTCCATTAAAGCTGAAAAAGACACTTCGCTGCGCAAAACCACGGTGGAATGGGTTTATCTGAATGACCATCGTGTAAAGCAATACAAGTTCGAGAAGAAAGGGGGACAGTGGATGTTAGTTGAAATCAATCAGCACGATATGCGTCTGAATGTCAATAGTGATTTCTATGAATTTTATCGTCAATTCTCATCCAATAAGTCTTTTCAAAAAAAGCACATCTCTAATCCTTTTCAGTTTAAGACCTACG
>OIXW01000694.1_pt1 | contig 10121 bp, 5 predicted proteins | sample 1587951 | NCBI WGS metagenome assembly OIXW01 (sample SAMN03283239) | human gut metagenome | biome: human-associated habitat; material: feces | host: Homo sapiens | place: Peru | collected 2012
CAGATGAGAAAGTCATCATCCAGCCACCCGTTTATCACCCATTCCGCCTCACTCCAGAGGGCAACGGAAGAGAGGTGGTCTTCAATCCGCTGAAAATGAAGGAGGATGGATATTACGAGATGGACTTCGAAAACCTGGAGAAAGTTTGCGATGAAAAGTGCAAGATACTCATTCTTTGCAACCCTCATAATCCGGGCGGAATCACCTGGAGCAAAGAGACCCTTCAGCAACTCGCCGACTTCTGCTACGATCACCATCTGCTCGTTATCAGCGATGAGATTCATGCGGACATGGCTCTGTTCGGACACAAGCACATCCCATTCGCTTCGGTTTCTGACAAGGCAAGAGACATCAGCATCACCTTCCAGGCACCATCCAAGACCTTCAACATCGCTGGTATCGTGAGCAGTTACGCCATTGTTCCCAACGACCAGCTTCGCAGGAAGTTCTACACATGGTTGTCTGCCAACGAATTAGACGAACCAACCCTGTTCGCCCCTATTGCCACCATTGCCGCCTTCCGCAAGGGAGAAGAATGGCGAAAGGCAATGCTTGCCTACATAGAGGACAACATCCGATTCGTAGAGGATTATTGCCGAGAGCATATCCCTGGCATCCGTCCGCTGCGCCCACAGGCTTCCTTCCTCGTATGGCTCAACTGCCGTGACCTGAAGCTTTCACACGATGCCCTCCTCGACCTCTTCATCGACAAGGCACACCTGGCACTGAACGATGGCGAAATGTTTGGTCCTGGCGGCGAAGGCTTCATGCGCCTGAATGTGGCAACACCAAGAAGCATCCTCCAGCAAGCCTTGAAGCAGCTGGAAGAAGCCGTAAAAACTATAGAAAGTTAATATGAAAATCTTACATACCAGCGACTGGCATCTGGGACATACGCTCTACAACTTCGACCGTACCGAAGAACAGACTGCCATGCTCGCTCAAATCATAGACATCGTAAGAGAGGAGAAACCAGATGCGTTTCTCCTCTCGGGCGATGTATATCATACCTCTCAGCCCTCAGCTGCCGTACAAACGATGTTCACCGACGCCATCGTGCAGATTCACGAGGCAAATCCCGACATGACCATCGTCATCACCGCAGGCAATCATGATAGCGGAACCAAGCACGAGATTTTCAAGACTCCCTGGCAGGCTTTAAAGGTATTTTCTATTGGAAATATAGACAAGGAGCATCCCGAAAATCACATCATCGAAGTGAAAGAGAAGAAGAAACCGCAAGACGAAATCAAGGGTTACATCATAGCCGTTCCTTACTGCTACGAGCGAAGTATTCCCGAAGGATTCTTCCAGAAAATTCTGGATGAAGTGAAAGAAAGGAACCAGGAACTTCCTGTTATCATGATGGCGCATACCACCGTAAAGGGCTGCGATTTCAAGGGACACGACAATGCTACAGAATATACAGTAGGAGGAATAGACTCTTTGGAAATCAGCGATTTGGGAGAAGGCTACGATTACCTTGCCTTAGGACATATCCACCATGAGCAGTGGATTCGTGGCAGCCATCATCGTATCCGCTATGCAGGAAGTCCGATGGCAGTAAGTTTTGATGAGAATTACGAACATAGTGTGAGCCTCATCACCATCGGCAAGCATGGGGATGAAGTGGAACTCAAGAAGATTGCGATAGAAAATCCTAAGCCGCTGGTCACCCTGCCCGCTTCTGAAAACCCGCAAGGAAACTTCACTTCCTGGGATGAAGCAAAGAAGCTTTTAGCAGATTTCCCTTCTGATATTCCTGCCTATATCCGCCTGAATGTGGAAGTAGAAGATTTCCTTCCCGTGGCAGCCAACCAGGAGGCAGCACAACTTGTAAAGGATAAGCAATGCCGCTTCTGCCTCATCAACACCCGAAGAAAGCTACATTCCGAAGCATCCCAACCTCGAACAATGACCGTACAGGAATTCCAGTCGGAAGCACCTATCGACATCGCCCGCCGATACGCCGAAGATTGCGGCATTACCTTCGATGATGAACTCAAGGAAATGTTTAAAGAAATAACCGAACAGTTATAAGTGCCAGAATTCTGATTCTTCACACTTTGTTCTTTACTTTTCACAGCAATAATATGATTCTACAAAAACTCCAAATACATAACATCGCTTCTATCGAGGATGCAACCATCGACTTCGAGGCTCAGCCCCTAGCCGATAGCGAGGTGTTCCTCATCACCGGAAAGACGGGTGCAGGCAAATCAACCCTCCTCGATGCCATCTGTCTGGCGCTCTATGCCAGCACTCCCCGTCTCGAAAACACGAGCATGCAGGGAGAAATGCGTGACAACGAAAAAGATATCAAGATTAAAGACCCAGTGCAACTGATGCGCCGCAATACCGGTGAGGCTTTCGTGCGCCTTACCTTTACAGGCAGCAACGGTGTGCATTACGAGGCTCAATGGTCGGTGGCAAGAGCCCGCAACAAGGTGACAGGCAAGATACAGAACAAGAAATGGGCACTCCGCAATCTGGATACCGATTTTACCTATGCCAAAGATAAGGAGATTCGTGAGGAGATAGCCCTCGCCATCGGTTTGGATTTCAAGCAATTCTGCCGCACCACCCTCCTGGCACAAGGTGAGTTCACCCGATTTCTTAACAGCAAGGACGATGAGAAAGCCGAGATTCTGGAGAAAATCACAGGTGTGGATGCCTACTCTAGAATTGGAGCCAAAATCTTTGAGCAAACTGTAGAGAAAAAGAAGATTTGGGAGGATTCCCAACAAAAAATTGAAGGCATTCAGATTCTGAACGATGAAGAAATCGCCCTGAAGAACAACCAGTTGCAACAGCTGGATGAGCAAAGCCAGCAAATCAAAAACACCCTGGAAAAGGAACAGAAAAAGCTTCGCTGGATTCAGCAGGAACAGGATATCCGTCAGCGGAAAGAGCAGGCTAAAGAAGATCTGGCACATGTGAAAGCCATCGTCGAAAGCGACGAAACCCAACAGCAAGAGCAAACCATCGCCCTTTGGAACCATACCATCGAGGCTCGCGCCAAGATGAATGAAGCTGCATCATGCGCCAAGACCATCCTGCAACAGGAAGCCCAACTTCAATTTTTAGAGCAAACATTCCGACAGATTCAGGGAGCACAAAGCTATGAGCTTCAGCAGGAGCAGACCATCGCTTTGTCTATCAGGAATATTGACGACTATCTGGCTCAAGAAGCGCCCAAAGTGAATCTCTACGAAAATACACAAACCCTGAATACGCTCATCAATTCCTATCTGAAGAACAAGAAGGATGCAGAGAACAACCTGCAGTATGCCAATCAGATTAAGAAGGAACTGAGCACCCAGTATCTGCCAAAGCTTGAGAAATCAAAGACGATGCTCGAAGAATGCCAGAAAACATATAACCAACAGGTTATCAATGTGCAGGAAGCTGAGGCGGAGTTGGAACAACTTCATCTGCCTCAACTTCGACAGCAACAAGAATCACTCAAAACGCTTCTCAACGACATTCAAGCAGCCAAGAATCTCCTCGAACTCCTACACGAGGAGCAGAATCGTCATGTCCTTTCGAAGGAGAATCTGGTTCAACTTCAAAACTCTATCCAGGAAAAAGAAAAGCAGTTACAGGTTTTAACGCAGGAATCTCATGATGCAGAAATCCGAAAGAATGCCCTCCAGCTTGCGTATGAGAAGCAGCGGGAAAGTATCAACAAATGGGCGAAAAGCATCAGAATGAAGTTGCAAATAGGCGACACCTGCCCCGTTTGCCAACAGCGAATAGAAAATACCCTGCCCCATGAAGACAATATCGATGCCCTGGTTGTAGAAGCAGAAAAGCTTTATAAGGATGCCGAGAACGAATACAACAAGATATTAACAAGCCAAAATGCCCTGGATGCAGACATCAAGGCTTTAAAGAACAGTCTTGCCAACGAACAGAAAGTCTTTGCCAAATGCAGCGAATCGCTAGCCAAGGCTACTCAAAAAGCACAGGAAGCAGCCAAAAAGATTCCGGAAGGAGAAAACGGCGAAGCACAGACACGGGCAAACCTCGAAAAGGTATCTGCTCAAATTGCAGAAGCCGAAGCCAAGGAAAAAGAGGCTAAAAAGCTTAGAACGCTCAGAGACCAGAAACTTCAGGAATACGAAGTGCAAAGAAATGGGATGTTAGCCGCACTGCAGAAAGTGGATGATACCCAGCATCGTATTGAAATTATCGAAGCTCAGATTTCCTTACAGAACAAAACCAGCGAGAAGGCACTGCAAGATATCCATTTACTGATTGGCGAAGCTGGAAACCTTTCATGGCAAAATGATTGGCATACAATGCTCACCGAGTTTGGAAAAGAGGTTGAAGATGGTGCCATCACCTACAAGATGAACACTGAGAAACAGCAGAAACTTGTTGCAGAACTTAAGCAATTTGAAGAGGGCAACAAGAATCTTGCCGCTGCTCTGGATGCCATCATCAAACTCATGCCAACCTGGGGAACACCTTCAAAAGAGCCACTGATGCTGAAACGTATTCCAAAAGTACTTACCAGAGCTTCTGAATTGCAAAGCCAGACAACGGCTGCCCTGCAACAAATGAATGCGGCAAAAGAGAAGGAAGAAGACACCAAGAAATGGCTGAAAGAATTCATGGAGAAAAAACAGGAGATGTTGAAAGATTTCTCTGACAAAGAACAGGAGATATTGCTGGATGAGAACCTCTTACTGCAACTCGACACACTCCAACAGAGTGATATTGCAGAAAAGACGGAAGCTATCAATCGTATAAAACAGCAGTTGGTCAGCAAACAAACGGTTTGGGATGAACTGGAAAAAGCTTATCAACTCCATACTGGAGAATATGAAGCTTTGTTTGATGAAGATGAGAAGATTTCTGAAGAAGAATCCTTAGATACAAGAATTTCCACCAGCATCGCATCGCTCGAAGCCCAGCTTTCTGAACTGGGCAACCAGCGTGGCGGAATCATCAGAGACCTGGAAATCGACCGCTCCAACAAAGCGAAAGTCGGCTCACTCCTGCAAGAATCAGCGCAGAAGAAAGCCGACTTTGAAAAGTGGAGCCGTTTGAACCAGCTTCTTGGCGACGCCACTGGCAACAAGTTCCGTCGCATCGCCCAGAGTTATGTTCTCGCCAGTCTCATCCACTCAGCCAACGGATATATGCGAACGCTCAGCGACCGCTATATATTAAAGGTGGTACCCGGCACCTTCGTCATATCTCTGGAAGATGCCTATCAGGGCTATGTGAGTCGAGCCGCCAGCACCCTTTCGGGCGGTGAAAGCTTCCTCGTCTCGCTCTCTCTGGCCCTTGCACTCAGCGACATCGGCACCCAGCTCTCCGTAGATACCCTCTTCATCGACGAGGGCTTCGGAACCCTGAGCGGCGAACCGCTGCAACATGCCGTGAATACCCTGCGCAGTCTCCACTCCAAGTCGGGACGCCATGTGGGTATCATCAGTCATGTGGAAGAACTCAAAGAACGTATCCCCGTACAGATTCGGGTGAACCAGGAAGGCAATAATTCGAGCAGTACCATCGAAATCGTGGGCTAAGCATCTGCACGCATTATCCCTCGTCTTCCATCAATTCACTAATCAGCTTGATCTCGGAGTAGTCGATGCCATCCCCCATCGCCTCCTTGATCTCGCTGAACTGCTCTATATCAGGATGAGCCTTCATAAAATCTCGAATCTTCTTCTCATGGGCACTTGAGATAAGTGCTCGCAAGCCAACCTTTCCTTCTTTCACGTAGGGAATGAGATGACCGATGATAGTGCTCCTGACAAAACCACGTTCTTCTGCAATCTGATCCACGGTCATACCTTGTTTATAAAGGTTGTAACTGATTTCCTTTGTAGGGGTTTTCGGCTCCTTTGGACCATTCGAATTCTTTGGTTTTCTAGCTTTTCTACCAGAACCAGAACCATTAGCACCCGAACCTTCCCCAGAAGATGCAGTCTCATCCATCAATAGGAACTGTGCCTTTTTCTTCAGATAATCTGTCACGCTGAACTCAGCGCTCTGCTCATATCGCAGAAGTCTCTCCTTCAATCTTACATCTTCTGAAAAAACAGAAAAGCGGTCTGCAAACTGCTTCTTGCCCACCTTGTTGTCTGTATCAAGATTCGACTTTCTGATTAAATCGCTCAGAATACTGATCTTATCGCAGAAATACTGGGCACCCTTGTGGATGCGGTCTTGCAGTTCGGCTTGACAGATATCAGGATTCTGTCCCAGCATGCGAGTGTATTGCATGCGGAATTTATCCGATACACTGATCAGATTCTTCAGTACCACCTGCAGTTTCTGATACTCGCCCACCACACGAGGATATTTACCCGTAAAGAACTCTACCAGACAGCGCATCAAGTGCTCATAGCTGCCACTGATGGCATAGAAATCGAAGAGCTCACCAATGCAGTGCAACACATATTGCTGTTCCAGATAGCTGATTTGTTCCTGACTAGGCGAAGTAAGCTGGCTATTGAAGGCATCCACCGTCTGGTCGCTGATGATGGCGCCACGCGACAACGGCTGGCTGAGTACCATACCTTCCAGAGTCTTGCAGCGGCTCAACGCCACGTAGGTTTGACCATGGGTAAAGCTATGGGAAGCATCGATGATGGCATGCTCAAAGGTAAGACCCTGACTCTTGTGGATGGTTATCGCCCACGCCAGTCGGAGCGGATACTGGCGAAAACGTCCTTCCACGCTTTCCTCAATCTCCTTGGTTTCCTCATTCAGAGTATATTTCGAATTGGTCCACTCCATCTGCTCCAGTTCAAAATCCTGATAGGTATCCTTGCTGCGGACGGTAATCTTGTCGCCGATGATGGTGCGCACCTCGCCTATCATACCATTATAGAAACGGTGCTGCGGATCGTTCTTGATAAACATCACCTGCGCTCCCGGTTTCAAGATGAGCTTGAAATCAGCAGGATAAGATGATTCCGGAAAATTACCTTCCACCTCTGCCGTAAAAGAATACGCCTGCGACGGAAGGGCTGCAAGCTGCTGTTCGTTGATATACTGTGCAGGAGCATTATGGGTGGTAAGACGGATATAGTTGCCCTCCTTAGGCGGTTCGAAGTTTGGGATATATCGCTGGTTCAGAGCCTGCAACGTGGCTTCGGAAGCCTTATTCTCCCTAATCTGATTAAGAAGAGAGATAAACTGCAGGTCTTGCTGACGATACACCTTTTTGAGTTCGATGGTAAGATAGCCCGCCTGCTTCAAGGCATTGCTGCTGAAGAAGAAAGGGGTATCATAATACTGCCCTATCATCTGCTCTTCCTGCGGAGTAACCACAGGAGCAAGCTGATGCAAATCGCCTATCATGAGAAGCTGAACGCCTCCGAAAGGCAAGTCGTGGCGCTTGCGATATTGACGCAATACGGAATCGATGGCATCGAGCAGATCGCTGCGTACCATACTGATTTCGTCGATGACAAGCAGGTCGATGCTTCGGATGATATTACGTTTCAGATTACTGAATTTATAGCGTTTCTGTTCGCCACTACCGAAGGTCGTACCTGGCACGTATGGCGAAAACGGAAGTTGGAAGAACGAATGAATGGTCATTCCTCCAGCGTTGATGGCAGCGATGCCCGTAGGAGCCAGCACCACCATGCGTTTAGGCGACAATTCTTTCAATCGCTTGAGGAAGGTCGTCTTACCTGTGCCCGCCTTTCCGGTAAGGAAGAGGTTGGCATTTGTCTTTTCTATGATATTCCATGCCAGGATGGATTCTTCGTTCATTTCCATATCACTTCGTTTTAAAATGCTAGATTTCCTCTACTATCTCGCTCATCTCCTTGCGCTTCTTCTCGGCACGAGGACAATCATCGGCAATATGCCCGACAGGAATGATGACCACAGCCTCATATCCCTCACGTGGGAATAGCAGCTGCATCTTCTCAGTATCATAATTGCATACCCAGCAGGTTCCCAAACCTCTTTCTGTAGCAGCCAGACAGAGATGCTCGGCAGCTATTGCCACATCAATATCTCCATGAGGCTTCTCATCGTATCTGCGAACCCAATTCTCGTCCACATTTCTCATGCCCACGATATACATCGGAGCCGTCTTGAACCACTCGCGGTCGTAACACTGCTGCAACTTCTGCTTAGCCTCATCTGAGCGGACGATGAGCCAATGCCAAGGCTGCCTGTTCACTGCCGATGGTGCCAAACGCACACATTCCATGATGTAATCCAAATCCTCCTGACTTACCGCCTCAGAGGTAAACTTGCGAGCCGAGAATCGTTCCTGGCTCAATGCCAACATATTTTTCATACCGTTTCGTTTTAAACTTTTTAATCCTTCTATAAACACATTCAATTTTTCAGAAATCGAAAGCATTTACCTTTTTAAAAGGCAAAATTACAAAAAATCCACGAAAGCCCCAAGCCTTTCGGAGATTTTCTTTCTAATCATCCTATGATTTTCCAAAATTTATTTAGCCTTAAGGCAAAAAATATTTAGCCTTAAGGGAAAATATTTTTTGCCTTAAGGGAAATTATCCTAGATAAAGACTAGCGTTTCGAATATTTTTTGTAATTTTGCAACACGAAAGGATTTGTAAGATAAGAAAATGATAGGATTGGCTGATTGCAATAACTTCTACTGTTCGTGCGAACGAGTGTTTCGCCCCGACCTGACAGGAAAGCCCGTGGTTGTTTTGAGCAACAACGACGGGTGCGTCATTGCACGCTCAGAAGAAGCCAAGACTTTGGGATATAAGATGGGCGACCCTTTCTATCAGGTAAAGGAAAAACTGGAGGCAGAAGGCGTAGCTATCTTCTCTAGCAACTACACACTCTATGGCTCACTCTCCAATAGGGTAATGTCGATGCTGTCGCACTACTCGCCCCACATCGACCAATACTCTATCGACGAAAGTTTCTTCGAAGTGGATAGTTCCATGGCAAAGAGCTTTTTTGAAACGGATCATCCCATGGCAGAGCACTTCTTCCAGGAAAATCTGAAAGAAAACGAAACCTTCCTGAATGAAGACTCCCTGTTGCATCAATATGGAGCCAGAATTTCTGCCGATGTGCTCCGAGCCGTAGGAATCCCTATATCCATCGGCATCGCTGAAACAAAGACTTTGGCGAAAATCGGATCCAAATTCGCCAAGAAATACAAGGGGTACCAGGGCTGCTGCCTCATCGACACGGATGAACGGAGACACAAAGCCTTGTCGCTGTTCCCTATAGAAGATGTATGGGGAATCGGACGACAGATTTCCAGAAAGCTCGACTATATGGGCATCCGCACTGCAGCCCAGTTTGCCGATAAGAAAGAAAGTTGGGTGCGCAGTCATTTCAACATCACCACCGTGAGAACGTGGAAGGAACTGAATGGCGAAAGCTGCATCAGCATCGAGGAACTGCCGCAGAAGAAGAGTATCTGCACCAGCCGGAGCTTTGCCGGTGAAGGCATCAGCGACAAGGATGTGGTGGAAGAAGCCGTGGCTAATTTCGCCGTGCGCTGCGCCGAAAAGCTGCGACGTCAGGGAAGCGTGTGCCAGGGAATCACGGTGTTTGCCTGGACATCCAGGTTCAATGAGAACGTGCCGGAATACACCATCCACGATTCCCTTACCCTGCCCATTGCCACCAATGCACAGGAAGAGATAGTAGGTGCCGCCCTCAGCATTCTACGGGCCAAATACCCGAAACCGATGGCTGACTGCAGGCCTGATCGCCCCGACATGTCGTTTCACTTCAAGAAAGCTGGCGTTATCCTGTGGCAGATTTCACCTGACCATCCCCGTCAGCAAGACCTTTTCGACACCATCGACCGGAGCAGGCAAAAGGCACTGATGGAAGCCATTGATGCCATCAACCGAAAGAACGGTCACGGCACCATCCGCCAAGCCGTACAAGGCAATGGTTGCCGATTCGACTTAAAACGAGAGTATATGTCGAAGCGGTTTACCACAGATATTCATGAGATTCTGAAAGTAAAAACAAAATGAACAAGAATAACGATAACAAGATAAGACTGACGTTTCACCCTGCGGAATTCGGAGCCAAGATGCCGATTCCGCTGGCAGAGCAAAGTGTAAAAGCAGGCTTCCCTTCGCCGGCACAAGACTATATGGAGGGAGAGATAGACCTCAACG
>OIXW01000696.1_pt1 | contig 10102 bp, 4 predicted proteins | sample 1587951 | NCBI WGS metagenome assembly OIXW01 (sample SAMN03283239) | human gut metagenome | biome: human-associated habitat; material: feces | host: Homo sapiens | place: Peru | collected 2012
TGCGCGCCGTACCGCCCGCATCGGTTACACCCGCCAAATCTGTGGTTGCAATTAGGTTCTTGGTGCCGCTCAGCTTGTTAATCTTGTAGTTGCGCTCGCCGTTATCGACCTGGCAACCCTCAGAGAAAGCATAGCCGTTGAGCATGCGGCCCAAGAAGGCGTTGTCGTACAGCGACTCCCCCGCCTTATGCCAGGCAGCCGCATCCTTCATGCCACGGAAAAGCACGCCGCCGCCCGCGACGGCACCAACGTAACCGCCAATGGGCGTGTTCTTGTCCTTGCCGCTAACAACAAAACCATCAGTCGCAGATACCGTCACGCCATCAACAATGTTGTCACCGCCAAGTACGCAGCCCATAACGCCGCCAAAAAACGCCCGCGTGGTCGCCTGCGAGGTCTGATCCTTCGACGCGTCGCATGCAATCGAGAGTGCATCGCCCTCATAGTGAATCTTGAGATTCTTGACAACGCTGCCGTAGCTATAGGGAATTAAACCCATGAATTGCTTTTTGCTGTCCTTGTCATTCTTAATAGTTAGCGTCGCAGAATTCTTGCCGACAATCACTCCGCGGAACGCGCGCTCGGACGCTTGGCCCAATCCGCTAAAGTCCTTGGTGCTAACGGTGACGCCACCATCGATGACGTAATAGGCACTTCTGAGGTAGCGACTTACCGTCTCGGTCGTATAAGACGTATCGCCGTACACCCAAGCGCTACCGTTGCTGACAAACCTACCGTGTCCATTCTTGCCGGAGCAGGCGGCATCTTGATTGATGGTGATATTCACCTCGGACCCGCTGGCGCTGGCACCCTGGATGATATTTGCAGCATCGCGCAGGTTTTTCGCCGACGAAATCACGTAGGGATCGGTATAGGTGCCGCAGCCCTTGATGAGTTTAGCAGCGCTATGGTTGACCGCGACCTCATGACGCCACGGATTGCTGTCATCGTGGCCGTTCGCGACATATTTTAGATAGGCCTGGTTACCAAAATTCGGCGCGCTCTTGTCCTCGCTCGCCTCGATGTCATGCTTCCCGTCCTTCACCAAATTGGCGGGCTTATGCTCGGCATCGAAATACCAATACTGCGTGTCGCCGTCGTTATTTCCGTATTCCTTTGTACCATCGATCTCCTGGCCGTACGTGACCTTGGTATCTTCGGCAGTGAAGTTGTACGACGCCGAACCCGATCCGTCGGTCTTGTAACCAAAACTCATCATGAGCAGCGCCGATGAAAAGATACGCTCGTCTTTATAAGAGGGAATCGAGATATTCGAGTAGCTTAGGTTGATGCCCGTCTTGTCCTCACCGCCCATGTTGCCCATAAGGCTTGATGCGACAGTATTGTTCTCTCCAACCGCCGTGTAACCAGTGCACGACAAGTCGTTGACGGACAGGCTCAGATGGCTTCCGCCAGCGTTGACCAGCAGCGGCAGACTCTTATCCTTATTGGCGGCAAAATCGGTCACCGCGAGGTTCTTGAGCGTTATGTCCTCCAGCGACATCGTTGTCGTTGCGGCGGCTTCGCCCCATGCGGTTCCGCAAATCAGTGCGCCCGAGCCACCGTTGGTGTCCATCGGCCCCACGGTGCCAGAAAGGGTCAGCGTCTTCACCGACAGCGTTTGTCCGCCCTGGTTGCCCGAGCTCGAGTAATTACGAATCAGGCCACAGTGCATCGCCTGATGCTGGCTCGACTCGCTCGTGAGCTTATTCTTCGTACTTCCGGACTCAAGCGTCTCGATCTGCTTGTTCCAAAACGTTATGGTCGCGTTGTTTATGTTGACCGAGCAGTTTGCAACGTCTACGGGATAGTAGCTATAGCCCTTCATGTTGAGCGTGCCCGTTATCGTTTCGCGCGCAGCATCACCCTTGTTGAACTCAGCCTGCAACGCGCTATCGGCGTAGTGGCATACGCTCCAGAGCAGCAGTTCCTTCGGAGTGTCTACCGTGTTGTTAGACTGCTTGGCTACGTCGCCTGTCACCTTATTCAGATTGTAGTAATAGCGGGTATTACCGTTCTCCTGGTGCTTCTTGCCCCAATCGGTCTGATTTTCGTACGTATTGCGCTTGCCGTTGTCGTCCATCACGACAGTGTCGTTCGCGGTCGTCAGCGAGACCACACCGTTCTTGCCGCTGGTAAAGATATCGCCGGCATTGCTACCACTATAGCCGCGAGTATCTGCTACCCATTCGTCCATGGCCGCAGGCTCGGTGCCCTCCAGCTTGATTCCGTCAAAGCTAACGGCACTTGTCCACTTCTTCGTGACGTTGAGATACAGGCCGCCTACCTCTCCATCATTGGAGACTCCGGGCTCTTTGCCCCTGCCGCCACGACAGACCAGCAGGCCAAGTTCAGTCGCTTTAGACTCGATGCCAACATTGTTGAAGTCAATGGCCTGGAAACCAACCGTCCAGACGCCGCCGGCGTGATAGACCAAGCCGCCAACGTATTTCGCGGAGCCCGTTTTGAGCGACGCCTCCTTGGACGCCTTTATCGCATATGTCGAGTCCGAGCCCTTAATCGTCACGTTTGTTTGCGCCCATGTCGAGCCCAGGTATCCGCCCGCGGCCGACGCGTCGCCTGCTGCCGAAAAATCGAGCTTGAGGCCACCAAGATCGAGCCCGGAAATCGTGACCGTCTTCGTTTTGCTGTCGTCCTCCGCTTGGCCGATAAAACCAATCAGGCCGCCGGCGCACAGTTTGGCGTTGCTTGTTTGAGCCGTAATGGAGCCCGCAAGCTTCATATCTTTCACGGTGATCGTCGGTGTGCTGTCGCCATCGATATAACCGATTGCACCACCAACATAAGTCTCGGTTTGGGCAACATTCGACATGCTAATTATGCCCGCGAAAGAGCTGCCGCCGCCAAACGTCAATTGATTGCTCGTCGACGCCTTTCCGATGAATCCGCCGACGAACATCTTGTTGTCATTCGACTTGACGTTCATCGTCGTCTTGCAGGCAACGTTATTGAACGAAAGAACGTTGCCGGACGTACAGGTGGCAGCAAAAGCGCCCACCGCCATGCCCCCGACTTTTGCGTCCACGTTGATGGCGCCATCGATGGTCAAATTACTGGCGCTACCGTTACCGGCAGCAAATAGACCAAGCTGCTTATGGCGATAGATACGACCGTTGCCCGCGTCGCTGTCGCCGACCTTGTTTGTGCCGTCCCATGTTCCGTACGCTTCTCCAATTGAGAGCGTTATCGAATGCCCGCCGCCGTCGATGGTGCCGGTAAAAGGCGTATCGCCGCCCACTCCTTCGCGCGAGAGACCATAAATGCCTGTTCCGGTGAGGTCAATATCGTTATCAAGAGTTACCTTCATACTTGACCAGTTGGTATCGGAAACGCCCTTGAAGACGCCATTTGTCTGCCAGGTAATTGCCAGACGCGCAAAGTCCTCAACGCTCGATATGGTCGACGCGCTATTTCCAGAGCCATTGATAATCAACGCCCCCGACTCATCAACGGTCAAGAAACCCTTCTTCAGCTTCTTTCCGTCCAGGCGAATAACCTCGCCGTAGCCGCCGATATCATCGAGCTCTGGATAGCCCTCACCGCTCTTATTCCTACCACGAATGAGCGTCCAGTCTTCATCATTACCACTACCGGTCGCAAATACCAGAGGACCCGCAAAGCCGCTAAATTTATTATCCAGGCTGCCGGTTTGGCTGGTAATTTGCCCAGAATCTTCTGAGCCTTCGTAGCAAACATCGCTCAAATCAGTTGTGCCGCTCAGGCGGACAAGTGTTTTGCAGTTAACACGACCCACTACACCGCCACCGTTAACGATGGGCTTGCCTTTCGCCGTTGCCACTTTAAGGTTATTAACGAGAACCGTAACAGCGTAGGCCGAGTTCGCTCGCGTTACACCAACCACGCCTCCAAAGGCCGTACAGTTTGAAACAGCCGCCGTCACCGATACGCCATCGCTATTTACGACAGATGAACCCCAGCAGTTTCCGACCGCGCCGCCGACGTATGAATTCCCACTGCTTGTCAGGTCCACATCCAAGTTTTCCAAATCGACTTTAGCTGCCGCCGTAGTCCAACCAAGCATACCGATAACGCCACCCACGCCTTTTGAGTATGAGTCAGACGCCACATTTGAAGCCGTAACCTTTAGTTTTAGAGGAGCTTCTTTTGAGGCACCGCGAACCATCAGCCTTCCGTCGCCAGATCCAAAAACTCCGAAAAGGCCTCCGGCGTCTGTTCCCGATACGCCAATCCCGTCATCAGGTATTTTCAGATGCACCGGTGTAATCTCAAGATCGGCAGCCAGGGTCGCCTGTCCGAACAGTCCGCCGCTCGCGTTCGTACCGTTTATTGTTGACGCCGGCGTAATCGAGGCGTCTTTGCCAAACGCAAGCGACACATTGCCCGCGCGACCAACAAAACCGCCAGCTATCGCTCCGGTCACCGTAAGGGCACTCACGTCTATCGATTGATTAACCACGAGCGGGGTCGCGTTTCCCCCGTCACCGGTTCCAAGCTTGCCGACAACAGCGCCTGCGGACGCGTTGTCTTTGCTTGCTGTGCTTTTAATACCCCCCTTCGGCGCCTTAATCTTCGCATTAATTGTGAGGCCTGCGCCATCCGCAACGCGACCAACCAGCATGCCGGCGTTGCCATTTTTCTGGTCCGGCTCCGTGTTGCCTGAGGCGTTAACGGTTACCGTTTTCACACCAGGCATATCAAACCCGCCAATAGTCAGCGTGCCACTTTCGACAGTTCCCGCCACGATGCCAATGCTGTTCGCTACAACGCCAATGCTGTTGGTCGAAGATGTACTGTCGGTCGGAGATACAATGTTCACCGACGTCATCGTGCTCTCGTCGAGCGTAACCTTGGCGGTAAGGTTGCCCTGGAGCATCGCAATAATCGGAGCAGTGAGTTTCTCGGTACTACCGCTCACGCCATACACCGTCACATCGGCCACGGCGCCTGCGGCCCCATACGCATGAGTTGCAAGCACGGCATCTTGCGAGCCTTCGGCCGCCCATTCAATCAGGTATTTTTGCTCTCTCGTGACCTTAAGTCCGTTAAACAGCGAGCGGTTAAAAGCATCGTTCTCATCAGAGCCACCCAAGCCGTTAAAATCGGCAGACAGGTCGATGGCATCACTAGTTTGGGACGCAACGATTTTCGCGTTCTTGTAGAGCGTGGGAGCGGCATTCGACAGCGTTTTGAGATCCTTCGCGAGATCACTCGTGGTCAGCGCTGTTATCTCCGTGCCGTTATTATCAACAGTACCCAAAAGCACGCCATTGGCCGTAAGTTCATCCAGCGTGTTGAACTTATACGCGCCCTGGGCCTGCGCTTCGGCTTCGCCCTCATCGGCAACAGCGTCCTCGGCAGCCGTAGTCTCCTCCTGGGACCCCTCCTCGCCGTCCGTCACCTGATCGGCGCCCGAAGCATCCTCACCTGCATTTTCGCCTGCATCGGGGGCGGTGGTCGCAGTGTCATCCTTTGCCGCGCCCGTGTCACCCGAGGAATCGCCGCCAGTTTCCGTTGCAGCATCATTCGTAGCGCTATAGGCACCAGCTTCGGCGGCAGCATTGATCGTTGCCGCCAGCGCGTTGGTCGCGGGGGCAAACGACTGCAATATCATTGAGAGGGAAACGCATGTGACGATTAAGCGCTTACCAATCCTTCTCATATCTCATACCTCGTTCTATATCAAACCCATGCAAATGGGATCAAAGCTACTTGCCGGAAACGCTAATTCCAAGCTCGCCCACGTTCTCTGGAACCGCGTCGCCCTTTCGATAGAACGTCACGACCTTGGACCCTGGCTCCATGTGGAAAGTCACTGAGTCACTCCCAGGCGTAACGTTGTTGTTTTCGCCGAAGTACGGCTCAAGCTCGACGTTCTCCTTATTCCACGTAAGTTTCACGTCGGTGTCCTGTCCCGTAACAGTAATCACATAGTTATAGGCATCCAAGTCTTTGATGCTCGCATCCTCGCCAGCCGCAGTACCCGACGGCGTCTGGACATAGCCGCTGACGTCGTTGGTTTTAACCGTGCTTTCCGTGCCCGTGACGATCTTGCGCGCCAGGCCCCACAAGTTAGTACCCGTCGGTTGTTGGGCAACGGCCCTAATCACAAAGCTGGCTTTTCCCACGTCGTTTCTGGGGAAAGAAATCGTGTACGAGTGCGACTGAGGGCCCGTACCGCTCAGCGTTTTATCGTTGGCTTCGTATTTTGCCTCGGAGATAGAATCATCCCCGACCTTCCAAGAATTGGTGCCGGACGCCTCGATACTCAAGCTATATGTCACATCTTTGGTGTTATAGACAGACCGGTTGCTCTGCTGGAAGTTGTAAACCTCAACGGTGAAGCTCGCCCATTCCCCCGTTTCGCTAAACGTAAGCGACTTACGTGATGAATCGAGCTTTTCGGTGGTTGGCTCCGTCGTGTATCCGGTAAGGATATTGGAGGCAAACAAGTTTTCGGCTTCGTTGCTCGCCGCGACTGCCTTCAAAAAGCTGTTGGCAGTAAATGCAGTTGCGGTAAGGTACACGCCCGTGACCAGGGCTACCACCGAAAGGGCAATCGCCAACATAGAAAGCACGGCGGTTTTGCGGCTTTGTTTGTCGTTGCGCTTCATCGCGTGGCCCCCTCGCTCGATTTGGTTGATGAGGTGGCGCCACCCGAATTGGCAATTAGGTAGATGATATCGGTCTCACTTTGATCCTCGGGCCAGCTCAGCTCGATGATGTAGTTGTCGATGCCGTTAGCTCCGGATGCAAACGGCCCGTTTGCCTTCCAGTACACGGGGGAAGCATTGCGTTGCAGCTTATCCTCACCGAGCGCCTTTTCAAATGTCTGAGAATCATGACCCGGGTCTGCAAGCATCGATTCAGAAAGTTTGTTGATGTAGCGCCCATCTGGAATCAAGTCGTCCCCATTCTTGTTCCAGGCATAGTGGCTATTGATTCCAGTAACGCCCTTAACATCTGCCGTGGCGTCTTTCGTCGATCCACTCGACACGTCCTTTGCTTTGTACAGACGAATCTCGAGCCCCGAAATGTTCGTCGTTCGTGCAAGCAAGAGATTGTAGGACGTACCCTTCTTATCGGTCTTTACACAGAAGGGGCGCGTGAGGTGAACGACCTTTTTCTCGGCACCCGTTGCTTCGTCTTTCTCCGTTTTCACGTCCGTCTCGGGGTCATACGACAAATCGATTTGTGCCATCTCTGTCGCATTGGGCCCCATAAGCTTAATGTCCGAGGGCGTTTGCAGCATGCCGACGGTCGATAGGCTCTTATTGTGCACGAACCACGACAGGCCCAAGCCAATCAGCAGTACGACGACTGCCAGCGCAACGAATATGACTATGAGCTGGCGGCGATGTTCGCTCGCCCAATCCCGCATCGAATCCATCACTTCGCCCCCTCGGTGTTGCTCGTCTCCTTCTCGCTCCTAGCCGTTGCCGTCAGACGTATCTGGTACTTGTCGACCGAATTACCCAGGTACTCATCAGCTTCGTTATAAGCAAGCGAGCAGGTCTGGAGGGCGGTTGCTGACATGACTTGGGACACGTCAGGGACGGGGTTATCGGATTTATATCTAAAGTAGCGAGGCTTGTTCCCTTTGATATCGGTAATCAACTTGCCGTAGTCAGCAACGTCCGACGACCTAAAGAGGCCTCTGGTGTAGTTGAGGTATCCGGGGACCACGTAGCTGCGAAACTGCTCCGGCCATACCCAAAACAGCGTGCACGTCACCTTTTTGTTCTGAGCCTTATTGAACTCCTCGGCCGTCACGGTATAAGTGCTTCCAACCCAATCGGAATAATAACCGTCGTCATCCCTGCTCTTAAAAAACAGGATGTGACCGGTCAGCAAGTTCTTAAAGTCCTCGGCACTCGCATTCAGGTCAGCCGTAGTCGCAATGATGCTACGCGTAATGTCGACGTCAAGATCCTCGGGCGAGCCGTCCAGCCACTGAACGTAAAACGTGATCGACCCGCTAGCGCCGGGAGCCAGGTAGTCAGCTGCTTTGTTGTTAAAGTTGCTAGACTCGCTGACGTCCATCGAGTCGGCGATATTAAAGGTTGTACCCGTGTCATCGTCGTAGACGCCATTGGTTCCCGTCGTATCGGTCGAAATGATGTACCGCTCCGCCTTCGCCCCGATCGTGCTTCCCGTGGCGCTCACTCGGTTGTTCGCGGCAAACCAGGCCAGGCATGCAAAAATGGCGACGATAGCGGCCAGCACAAACAGACCGCTCACCAGGAAATCCTTCCAGAAATCCTTGAGGGTCCGCACGTGCTCGTCGGCAGCTTGGCGGTATTCTGCCGCCGTCTTGTGCTGCTGGGGCTCGCTATGTCGATCCAGGCCACTCATCGCTTGCGTTTGCCCTGCTTGCGGGCGTGCCATCCTTTCCGCTCGGTCGCGCGTAATCCGTTGATCGCAGGTAGAGAATTCAGGCAGAATACAACACCGTACGATAGTGTTAAAGAATAGCATTGACCTGCGGTTTGCTCCACAACGCAAGCCTTAATGATGTCTTAAATAGTCAAGCCCTTGGTGCAAGGGGCAGCGGCCGCAAGGCATGCCACCCCACCCCTTAACGCCCCAGCGCGCGCACGGGAATCACGTAGATACCGTCCTCGGCCTCGCGGGCATACTCTCCCACCCCCACGATCACGGCCATAAACTCCGGCTCGTGCGTACGTGAGCGAGGATTTCCACACACCTTCTTGCGAACGCGTTTGAGGCTCTCAACGCCGGCACTCACCTTATCTTCGCTCACCTTAATCTCAAAGGCGGCCCACCGTCCGTCAGCCAACTGCACAATAGCATCGCACTCAAGGCCCGAATCGTCGCGATAATAGCGCACGGGCGTGCTATCCAGTAGGTCGAGCGAACGTGCGTAGACCGAAAGGTCACGCATAACCAAATTCTCAAACACCAGACCGAATGTCTGCCAGTCGGCAAGCAGCGCCCGCGAAGACATCCCCAGCAAGGCGCAGGCAAGGCTCGGATCCGCCAGATAGCGCTTGGGCTTGACGGTAAAGCGCCGTTTGTCGCGCGCCGCGGGAACCCAGCCGGGGACCTCCTCGAGAATGAACATGCCTTTGAGGGCATCCAGGTACCGGCGCACCTTGGTCTCGTCGGCAAACGCCGCGGGCTCCTCCTCGGCACCGAACATATCCATAAGAATCGTTTTATACGTGGTTGCCTGCCCCAGATTGCGCGCGATCGATGCGGAGACTCGGCGAGCGATGTCCGGATCGAGACCGACCGCCGGGAAACTGCTTGTAAACGTGGTGTTGAGATATTCGCGGGCGATAAGCTGTGCGTCATCCGAAGGCATATCGATCGCCTCGGGCCAACCGCCACGACAAGCGGCCTCGACAAGTTCCGGCGTATCGCCATCGCACCGGCAAGGCTCAAAACGATGCTCGAACAGGCCCGCCAGGCTCACCTTGCCGTTGGACTCACCTGTCTCGGCGAGCGTCATGGGGTGCATGCGGACGCGGCCGATGCGGCCGGCTCCGCTATGCGCGGGCGCTTCCGCCTTTGAACCAAACGCCGGCGTGGCAGAACCCGTGAGGATATAGGCGCCGCGCGTAGCCCGGGTACGATCGACCTCATGTCTAACGTAGTCCCAAATCTGGGGAACGCGCTGCCACTCGTCGATAATATGCGGACGGTCGCCCAGCAACATCATCGCCGGGTCCGCACGAGCGAGGTCGAGATTCTCGTCGACATACGCGACGGACGCCCCATGCTCAAGCGCGGCCCACGTCTTGCCGCACCACTTGGTGCCCGCAATCTCGACCGCGCCAAAGACACGAAGGTAGCGCTCAATTTGCGCATCCACGATGCGTGGAATGTATCCGTCCCGATGTAGCCTCTCGCCCGTCATGAGCCACCCCCGTAGATTCCTAGGCCCAGCTTTCCGATTCTTCTATTTCACTGTATCAAATTCGGATTTTCGAGTGTTGGCGATTCGGATTTTCGTGTTCTAGAAGTTCGGATTTTCATGCGCCCGAGGTTCGGATTTTCTGAACCCGCTGGTCAGGGCGCTCTAATAATAGTGGCCTCTCCCAAATGTCAAGCCCTTGCACCAAAAACCGGGGCGGGG
>OIXW01000698.1_pt1 | contig 10096 bp, 18 predicted proteins | sample 1587951 | NCBI WGS metagenome assembly OIXW01 (sample SAMN03283239) | human gut metagenome | biome: human-associated habitat; material: feces | host: Homo sapiens | place: Peru | collected 2012
TCGCAATTGGTTGAGTTCATGCCAAAATAGGTGCAGGCGCCGCAGTATGTTTTGCTTCCCGCCTTGTCCAAGTCATCCAGCAGCCTCTTCCAGCTGTCGGGCTGGACTAGATGCAGGAGATGCGGCAAGAAGTTGCATTCCTCCTCTTCGTCCTCGAATACACCTCTGATTGTCCAGAAACTTGTCCTTGATGATGGCAAAGCGCAGAGTTTGAACTCGTCCACATTGAACTTCACGCCGTTGTTGTCATACAGCACTTCGGTATCAAGTGGAATCTCGCGGCCTTCATGGTCTTTTGGCAACTCGACACTCATTCGCAGCGCTCCTTAAGCTCGGCGAAGCGGTTCTCGAGAATGTTGCGGAACTTCTTGTTCTCGACAATTTCCGTAAGAGCTTTAAGAAGCCCGTCGATGTCCTTTTCCTCGGCCAGATTGTTCAGGTGCAGTTTGTTCGGCGATACGGTCTCGGCGCTCCATGTGGACGCAACCCATACGCCAACTCGCGGCACATAGCAGAATCCAGTTATATCGACCACGGTTCCGTCGTCCTCGTAAAGCTCACACGTGTCCAGCGGGATATAGTTCCCGTCTGCGTCTTTCAGCGGTTGAATCATTTACCATACACCTCGTTCAGAAACTTGCCAGTGATAAGTCGGTGCAGCCAGTCGGCGGTCTTGAAGATGTCCAATTCGGCATCGTCCTTGAGTCCGATGCGATCGGAATACTTGAGCGCGTGGGCGACGTCGGCAATCTTCGCGCCGCTGATTTCACTGCTAGTTTTCAAGACGTTACAGACGCACTCGATTTTCTCTGCGGTCTGCATCCCACCCTGCTTGTAATGGCTTGCGTACTCGCTCATTCTGCCGCCCCCAATGCCGCCGAGACCTCGTCCTGGACTTCCTTGAGGAGCTTGCAGACCATAGCCCCCGAGTACTTGCTGGTCGACTTGGTGCTCAGGTACTCGATGGTCTTGGTGAGCTTGCAGACGAGATCGCAGAGCACCTGCGTTCGGTTGCGGCTCTCGGTCATTTCCATTCCTCCCTCACGTTGCGTACTCTCAGGTACGAATCGACTTTCGCGTTCTTTGATACGTATCCGACCTGGGTGCCGACGCCGTTGCGCCGCCTACTTGACGTGTGAATCCGACGCCTGCCCTCGTCCCTGCACTCCTGCGAGCAGTAGACGGCGTTCTTTGCCGCGCCGCCGAAATCCCTGCCGCAAATCTTGCAGGTGCAGGCGTAGCGGCGGCCGTCCTCCTCGTAGCTGAAAAAGTGGCCGCCGACCATGCTCCCGTCTCGGCAGGCTGCGCTGACCATGGACTTAGCTGCTGCAACCGACACGGCTGCGGCAGTTACGCTCACGTAGCGCTTGCCATCATCGCGCAATACGGCGTGCCATTTGCCCGCTGGCTTCTTCTTGTCCGTCATTTGTTGAGCCTCGCGATGCAGATGTAGCCGTTGTCCCGGTATACGCGGATAATGTCGGAGAGTCCGTTTGTCCTGATGTAACTTTCGATGCAGGACTGCACGTTGTTTGATGCCTTGCGGCCAACGCGGTAGTCGGTGCTACTCGTCGTGTACTTGTGCTTGATGACTGATAGTCCGCTGTCGATAAACGCGTCGATTAGAGGCTTGTACCTGCTGTTGCCGGGGCCGGGGCGCTTTCCGGCGTATGCTTTCTCTGGCCACAGGGACTCGTCGAAGACCTGCTTGAAGGCCACGGACTCGGCTGCGTCATGCGACTCCTCGATAGCAGTGTCCACAAGGCAGTCGATGCGGGTGTCGCAGAACAGCTGCGCGATGGTTCGCACCGAGACGCGCGTGGTGAACGTCGGCATCGTGCGGTACGACTCCTGCGGCACGACAGCTGTGATCAAATCCTTTACGGTGGCTCCCATGTCGCGTGCGACCTTCTTGCAGATGGCCCACGACACTCCGAGGTTGATGTCGTACTCGTCACCATCTCTGCATTTGGTGACGGTCTTGGTGCCGTCCTCGAAAAAGACGATGGTTGCAGGTCCGCTGAACTTGACGGACTTGACCTTGATGTTATTCATTTGTTCTCCAATGGTGGAGCCGCCGGGAATCCGACGGCTCTGCTGCTCTATAGCCTGTCGACCGCCTCGATGCGCTCTCCCAGCCAGCGCATGACTGGGACTGCCATGCTGTTGCCGCACGCCTTGTAGCGCAGCGAGTCCGGGCACTCCTCGGCAGGCTTTCCCTTCCACGGGATTCTGGTGTGGTTGTCCGGGAAACCCTGCAGCCGCTCGCACTCCAACGGAGTCAGGCGGCGAACTACCGAGTTGATGCCGCTTTCTGCGGTCGTATTATCATTGATGTTGTGATAACCTGCGATCGGCTCCGATTCGTCGGAGCCGCTGCCGTCCGTCGCTCCTTGGTGATGCTTGAAAGCGACGACTGGCGGGTCTTTGCGGGTGTGGGCACTGATCGTTCCGCTAACTTCGGTGTCCACGCTCGTGTTCTTCTGCGTGTCAGTCATGCACACGAGGCTCTGGTTGTTGACCGTGCTCAGGGTCCCGCTGATTTCATCTTGAATCAAAGGTCCTTTGCCCCCCCCTGGTTTGCCTGCCCTGTCTCGGATAAGCCAGCTGTGCATGTCTCACTCTCCTCGTACATGACCGCAGGATTGTGATAGTCGGCAGTGAGTGTCGGCGACTGCTCTACGGCGGCTCCGATGCCGCCTGCCTTGGAACCTTGGTGGTACTTGAACGCCACCGCCGGACGGTCAATCGTCGTCAGGGTGTACATAGGCTCCCCAGGTTCTTGGAACCCCCCCCCATTGCCGCCGTTCTCGGGCTTGCGTCCGATGATGTTCCCGGCGATCGAGAAGGTGTCGTGCTGGTCATCGGGGTTTAGGCGTCCTGCTCCGCTACCTTGCGCAATGCTGCGTCCAGAAGCGGCGGCAACGGCTTTCCTCTTTTCTCGGCTCGACGGAGTATCCCAGCACATGCTTTCTGGCTCAAAGAGTACTTCGCAGGCGCGTGCGTCTCCAAGGTGTCCGACAAGAAAGAGACGTTCGCGCCTTTGGGCCACGCCGAAGAACTGCGCGTCCAGAACTCGCCACGCCAAACCGTACCCGAGGGCATCCATTTCTCGCAGGAGCTGTCCGAAAGCCGCCCCCCCCCTCACACGAGAGCGCTCCCTTGACGTTTTCCCACAGGAACCACCGAGGCATAAGCTCTTGAACACAACGTATGTACTCGAACATGAGTCCAGAAGCTCCCTTAAGACCTTCTCGCTTTCCTGCGATGGAGAAGGATTGGCAGGGACTTCCTCCGACCACAAGGTCAACTGCTCCATGAATCTCCTTTTTCCAATCTACTTTGGTGATGTCCCCAAGGTTCGGGACGTTCGGCCAGTGCTCGGCAAGTACAGCGCTCGGGAAGTCGTCTATCTCGCAGAACGCGAGCGGTTCCCATCCGAGCGGTTCCCAAGCGAGCGTCGCCGCCTCGACTCCCGAGAAGATGCTTACATATCGCATTTGGCACCGGCCCAGAACATGCACGATCCATCGCATGGCGTGATGCTGTCGATGATGCAGTCGATGAACTCCCCTGTCGAGAGCTGCTTGTTCTTGATGTTCAGCAGGTAGTTGTGCTGCGCCATGCGCTCGCACACGCCGTAGTATCCGCTGCTGAAATCGTCCCACTTGGCACAGCTTTGGCAGTCGCGCTTCATTTGAACCGACCTCCGATGCAACCGACAACGGCAATCAAGATGAACAACACGACTACGGGGGTGGCATATGCCGTTTCACGTTTACATGGAGCGGTCATGTCGCCACCCCCTCATGTCGGTCGCCTTGAGGTTCCAAATCGGCTTTAGGTGATGGATGACCTCAACTGTCGGCTCGATAAGCCGCAATATCTCGTCGGCGCTCTTATATGCCTCAGGCGATTCGTCGAGCGTCGCTTCACAGGCGCTCGGGCAGTAGATGCCAGCCTCTTTCATCTCTGATACAAACTTCTCGATGTCCAAGTTGGCGCGTGCCTGCGCACGACTCATGACACGACCAGCGCCGTGGGGAGCGGACTCGTTCCAATCATTGTTGCCCTTGCCGACGGCGATTACTGAGCCGTCGCGCATGTTGAACGGGATAAGGACCTTCTCGCCAGTGTGTGCGCTGATTGCGCCCTTGCGGATAACGTTGTCATCGGATATGTAATTGTGCATCGTCTCGAATCGAGCGCTCAGGTCCAGCTTGATTCCAGTGCGTTCCTTAATCTGCTTGAGAATGTGGAAACGGTTATCAGTAGCGTATCTCTGGCAGATACGCATGTCGTTGAGATATGCGCCTGCCGCAAAGCTCACTAGGTACTTGAGATCGCGAGGAACATCTTCCTTGCACATTTCCTGCGCCATTGCCTGGTGATACTCGGCTACCTGTTTGCCCAGATTGCGAGAACCGGTGTGAACCACAAGATATTGATACCCATACTCGTCCTCGTCGAGTTCAACGAAGTGGTTGCCGCCGCCCAGCGTGCCCATGGAGCACTCAATCCGCTCGACCCCTTTGAGATAGGCGTCATTCACAACACCGTAGTCATTCTCAAGGCTGCATTTCGGCTCGTTGTGAACGCTGAACCCAGTTGGTACAGCTTTCTTCACGTCGCGGTTGAATTGAATCAAATCGTAGCGGTCGATACGCTCGTCGAGAGGGGCGCAGAGCATACCGCAACCGATGTCGACTCCGACCAGATTCGGAATAACCTTGTCGCCAAGGTTCGCTGTGAACCCGATCACGCAACCCTTTCCGGCGTGGGCGTCGGGCATGATGCGAATCGTGGCACCCTCGAAAGCCGGACACGATGCAATCTCTTCAACCTGCTTCTTGGCGCTCTCCTCAAGATTCTCAGCGAAAATCTTTACATCTGCCATTTGACCTCCTTTTATATTAAGTGTTGCTACTCGACCCCGGTGCTGCCGTAGCCGTTCGCGCCACGGTCGCTGTCGGACAGCTCGTCTACGCTCAGGAACTCCGCGTCCTCGCACTTGATGATTACCAGCTGGCAGACTCTGTCGCCGGGATACACCGTGAAGGCCTTCTCGCCAAGGTTGAGCAGCTTGGCCTTGATGGGGCCTCGGTATCCCGAGTCGATGATGCTGACGCCGTTCGCGAGGCAGATGCCGTAGTTGCATCCGAGTCCAGAGCGCGGGGCCTGCAACCCGAAGTAGCCCTCGGGAATCTCCATGCTCACGCCGAGGTCAATCCAGGCGGACTCCCCCACTCCGATAGTCACGGGACGCGGGATGAACGCTCGCATGTCTGCTCCGACGTCGCCCTTGTGCTTTCGCTCGGGCGTATGCCCGTACTCCGCGACGGTCTTAATCTCCATCTGTTCCATCTCCTTCCAGTGGGTGCGCGCGACCCGCCAACGGGTAGCTAGCCTTGAACCAGTCACACTTGCAGGGACACTCAATGCACAGCCGGAAGTCCTCGCGGTCGAAATCCGAGTCGGTAACGACGGCGCCCGTCTTGCACTCGTTCAAAAGCCACCTCCTTCCAGAAGCGGGTGCAGCAGATTAAGGCCGCACCCGCACACAAATCAGTACTCGACGAAGCCGTTACAAGGCTTGTCGCTTTCCTCGATCGCGTTCTCCTGCACCCATTCGAGCACCTCCGTAGCGCCGATGCTCGGGCGCTCGTCGTACCACTGGGCGTACTTTCGCTTGCAGAAGCCGCAGCCGCTCTCGCCGATGAACGCGAACGACTCGCATTGTCCGCACTCGTAGTTCGGTCCGGCGTCGGGTGCGCCGTCGCGCTCAAGATTCATCTGAATCCTCCTAGAACGGAATGTCCTCGTCATAGACCTCGGCAGCGGCAACAGGAGCCGCCTGACGGGGCGCTGCTGGGCGAACGGGAGCAGGAGTGGGCGTGCTGATAACGGCACCGCCCTGCTCGTCTCGACGGATCATGAACTCAATCTCGTCCACGATGACCTCCAGCTTGGAACGGCGCTCGCCGTCCTTCTCCCAGCTGGAGTAGCGCAGCTTGCCCTCGATGGCGACCTTGCTGCCCTTGGCGATGTAGTTGGCAATCTTCTCGGCGCGCGTGCCGAACATAGTGCAGTCGACGAAGTTGGGATAGTCCTCCCACTCGCCGCTGCTCGGATTCTTGCGGCGGTCGTTCACGGCGATGCCGAAGTTGAGCACCTGCGAACCACTCTGGGTGGCGCGAAGCTCGGGTTCGCGTGTCAGGTTGCCCGTGATGCAGACTCGGTTGATTGACACTATTTCTTCCTCTCGTTGAGCAGCTTCACAATCTTGTCGCGCTGGCGGCAACCGAGGCTACCGAGGCGGCGCTTCTCGTCGATGCCAAGCTTCTCGAGAATCTGCTTTGACTTGGCCTTGCCGACGCCCGGCAGGGACTCGATGAAGTAGCGCAGGCGCATACGCTGGGCCTCGGGGGCGTCGAGCACTTCAAGAGGCTCGACCTCCAGCCACTTCATCTTGCGGCGAATTTCGGCGAGCGCCTTGCGTGCCTCGGTAGCCCTCTTGAGCGCCAGCTTGCGCTCCTCCTCGGTAAGCTCGTGGTTGATTGGCATTACTCGGAAACCTCCTCGATAATCTCGCCGGTCTCGGCGTCTACGTTTGCGGGAACCTCGGTCGGCTCGGGAGCCAACGGGTCGTCGAAGATTCGCGTGCCGTCCTCGTCAAGAATGACAGGCGTGCTCTCGTCATCGTTAACGACCTTGGTGACCTCGACAGAGCGCGGCAGCAGGCCACGGTTGAACGCTCGACGGATGACGGTCTTTTCTGCCATGGCCGCGTAGTCGGACACCCACGGTCCGAACTTACTGGCCTTGGAGCGATCCTTCACCTCGTCGACCTCCTTCTTGCTCATTTGTAGGAACACGAAGCCGCCGTCCTTCAAATGACAGGACAGGTAGACCAGCTTGAGATTCTTGGCGCTATGGTCGGCATCGAGGTTGGGCTTGAAGCTGAAATGAACGCCAGTCTCGTCCTCCCAGTACTCGAAGTCGTCGCCCTCGTAGACGCACTGCGTGCGCACGGTCTTGACTTGACCGGAGCGGCGAACCAGCTCCAACATGCCGTTCTTGCCGAGGATGAACTGGGCCTCCTTGCGGCCAGTCTTGCGGTTGTTGTACGGCAGGATGTAGGCGTTACCCATAATGTCGTTCGGCTCGAGTCCGATTTCAGCGCACTTGAGGCAGCAGCTGAGCATACTCTGCACCGAGCATTCCTTTAGGTCAGGAATCTGCTTGTATGTGGCAATTGCCAGCTGGGTCAGGCGCTCAGGCGTGAAGCCCTTGGGCATGACCGCCTGCAGCTGCGGTGCGCAGCGCTTGATAAGTCCGGCGAAGGAGTTGTCCTGCTGCTGGGACTGCTTAATCTCCTGTTTCGCCTGCGTGATAGCTCCCAAAGTTATTCCTTCTCTTTCTTAGCGGCGGCGAACCTGATGCCGCCGTTCGTGTCTACGCCGTTCTTCTTGTAGCGCGACCAAGTGAACCTGCCGTCCGGCGTGACAATCCCTCGGTTGTCGCCGATTAGCTGGCACAGCCTGTTGACTGCGCCTTGGTATTCCTTGACCGCCGCGTCTCGGGACTCCTTGGCTTTCAGCCAGTCGGTTGCCTCCTTCGGCGTCTTGTCCATGTCGACAAGCTCGCCGGGTGTTCGGTGCTTTGCCAGCAAGGCCTTGATTTCAGCCCCGACCTCTCCGATCGGAGGCTCGACGTCGTCCTCGACCATCGACCAGAAGTCATCGACCTCCTTGTTGACGGTTCGGATGTCCTCCTCGTCGCGCATGACGCGGAACTCCTTGTAAATCTGGCCTCCGATAAGCACGGCCACGTCCGCGAACTTGCGCCCGGTCACGCTCATGTAGTGGGTAATCTGCGTGATGTAGTAGAGGGGCACGCCCTCGTCCCAGTCATGCTCCCTGTAGAGCGACGCCGTCTTGATTTCCAAGATTCCCCAGCCGAGTTCGGGGTCTTTGACCTCGTAGTCTAGTGATGCTTGGGCATGGGGACGCTCGATGCTCTGGCAGACGGCGTTGACTCGCCTGACAATGCGTTCCGGGTGCTTACTGGCGTAATGACCACCCACGACGGGTTCGAGGATGTTCCCCCATTCAACAGCTTCATTGTCCGAGAGGTCTGCAGGAGGGATGTACCCGAGCTTTTCAGCCCAGACCTCGTATGGCCCGCGATAATGAGAGAGTCCCATAATGGCAGCGACATCCGAACCTCCGATTCCCTTGCGGCGCTGGGCCAACCACGCGTCGTTGTCGCCATCAGGAGTCCTGATTAGCGTGAAGTACTTGTTCTCGCCTACGATAGACATGGGTTCACCTCCGCGACCTCGTCCATGTTCATGAGTCCGAACGGGATAACGGTGATGACCATGCGGTCGTTTTCGAGTCCCCTCATGCGCGGCCATTTGCTTATATCGGCCTTCACGACTTGGGAGTCATCCTTCCACGCAAGACCGTTGAGCGCATCGGAAACCAGCTTTCCGATGTTGTCCCAATCTGGCTTGAAGGTGTCCTCCTCGCATAGCACCTTCTTGGGGCGCGACTTGGGGAGGACGCGGTACGCATCGACAATTAGGATGAACGGCTCACGCCCTGTCTGGTGTTCTGCCGGGAGGACGTTGCCCTCCTTGGCGATGACATCCAGATAGGCCGCTCGAATCGCCTGTTCATCATCGTGCGTCCGCTTGGTCGTGTAGGTGCGGCCGGTTCCAGTGAAGCGCGGCCTGTCCTTGCCACGGACGAAATCGACTCGGAACGTCGTCATAGCAGCGCTCCGATGTCTTTCAGGTAGCGGTCAAGCTCGAACACGCTGATTCGTGCGCCGCGCTCTCCATCAGGCTCGATGAAGTCGATAAGGCCCTTCTCGCGGTCGCGTCGGAGCCTGTCCTGACCGAGTCCGGTGAACTTGCCGCACTCGGCTACCGTGTAGGTAATCCTTGCTGGGAGTCCAGCCGCCATTGCGATCGACAGCGTCGACTGCTGTGGCTGCTCGGCTTTGGTCACGTCCTCGATGAACGCCCTGATAGCGACATTGACTACGCGGATTAGCTCCTTCGCGCTGTCGGACGCCAAGCCTTCATCGTACTGGCTCTGCGAATCTGCTACACTCATGCCGACCTCCTTTCAGGTCAAAGCCCCCGCGCGGTGGAATGTGGCAGGGGCTTTTTTCGTGCTATTCGGTTGTGAATCGCTTGATGATGTTGTTGAAGCTACCCTTGTTGCCGTAGACCTTCTTGGCGATAGCTGCGAGCAAGCCCTTCTCTTTGTCGAACTTCTCGCGCTGGCACTTAACGACGGTCTTGGTGCCGTCCTTCCAGTAGACGATCGTTGCCGGGTAATGGAAGATGACGCGGTCGATTTTAGGCGTGCTAGCCCAGCAAAATGACCCGAGGTATTTCGGGCTTGAGACATCAGGGAACGTACTTGATAGGATGTCACGTTGCAGGGCTTCCAAGATGGCTTTCTTGATGGCGTGGACAGAATTGCAGTGGTAGATTGCCGCCGCAGTGTTTTTGTAGAACCTGAGCGTGACGCTGGCGCTGATTTCGCCGTTACAGTTTACGTGGCGATTAAGGTCGTCAATATAAACCATCAGTTACCTCCTTCTTAGGTATTTGGTTTTGAGAAAAATGGGCAGGCGCGGAGGGAATCGAACCCCCATCGGCGAAAACGCCACGGTTTTGGAGACCGCTGCTCTACCAGTTGAGCTACACGCCTGTGGAGTGCTGCCCAGGAGTCGCACCTGGTTGCGCGGATTTGCACTCCGCTGCCTAGCTGTTCGGCCAGCAGCACATGGAGTCGCCAGAGGGAATCGAACCCCCAACCTGCTGTTTAGGAGACAGCCGCTCTATCCCATTGAGCTATGACGACGAAAATGGAGGAGGGTGTGGGATTCGAACCCACGGGTCGCTACTAACGGCCTACTGTTTTCTAGACAGCTGCAATAATCCTCTCTGCCAACCCTCCGTTGGCGGAGCATGTAGGACTTGCACCTACGGGCCTCGTGTGAGGTCTACGGGTTAGCAACCCGCTGCAGTAGCTACTGTGCCAATGCTCCGAAAAGGTTGTCGCGGTAGGTGCTG
>OIXW01000709.1_pt1 | contig 10060 bp, 10 predicted proteins | sample 1587951 | NCBI WGS metagenome assembly OIXW01 (sample SAMN03283239) | human gut metagenome | biome: human-associated habitat; material: feces | host: Homo sapiens | place: Peru | collected 2012
CACAAGTCCCCACAAGGCTATTGCCTGAGCATTGAAGGCGATGGCTCCTGCACCTGCCACCACTGCCACATAGGCGATTTCTGTCTTCCACTTCATAAAGAAGCCGATAACACCGCCAACGATGGAAAGAAGAAATTGAAGAGCTGATGAAATCGGTGGAACCAATGCTCCAACAATGTCCATCAGTCCAAGCACAACAGGCTTGATGGAGTCGAACATGCTGATGGCTGCTTGCCTGATGTTTCCCATCATGGTTGAGAACTTTCCGCTGACAGTCTGGCTCAGTTTGTCGCTCATGCCGTTGAAAGCACCGCCCTCGCTTGTGGCATGGGCGATGGCTGCTGCCACCGCATCAAAGCCTATCTGTCCCTTGCTCATCATGTCTTGAAGCTCGGCGTATGTCTTACCTGTCATTTTTTGGAGTTCCTTCAAAGGGTTGAAACCTGCATTGATGAACTGCATCAAGTCTTGCCCTTGCATCTTTCCTGCTGATGCCACCTGTCCAAAGACAAGTGAGAGACCGCCAAGCTTCTCTTTGTCGCCCATGGCAATGTCGCCAAGTTGTTTCAGGTATGGAACCACCTTCTGTGCGCTTACACCGAATCCAAGCATCATCTTGGCATTGTTCTCCAGATCAAGAGGCTCAAAGGGAGTCTTTGCTGCGAAGTTGTAAATGTCTCCAAGCATCTTGGCTGCTGCCGTCTCATTGCCCACAAGTGTCTTAAAAGCCACGCTCGTTTGCTCGGCTTGTGCACCGATGGACGAGATGGCTGCGACACCTGCACTTGCAAGGGTATAGGGATTCATCAGGAAATCCATGCCAGGGAGGGACATCAGGGAGGTCTTCAAGTTAGAAAACGAAAAGGCAGATTGGAGGCGACTTTTTACAAGGGTCGCCTTTCTGGTGATGCTGTCCAGCTGCTCAGACGTTCTTCTTGCCACACTCAGCACATTGCCTTCGTTGGCTTGCAACTTGATAAGAAATTGAAGTACACTTTTAGCCATCTGTCTTATTCTCTGCTTCTTTGATTTCCTTTAAATACCTGATAGTCCACGCCCATTCCTCATCTGAAAGCGTATCAGGATCCAGGAATAGATTATATCTCAGCAAGGTGTTCATATAGAGAATGTCCTTTGCCTCGACATCATCTATTTCCGCATCCTCTAAAGCTTTTTTATGTCAGCCTCCTTGATAGCCAATACGTCTTCAAGTTGTGAGCACACTGCGAAGAAAAGGTCATCATTGGTCTTGATTTCCTCATCACCGTCAAGCCAAATTTGGTTGAGCAAGGCTTCTTGTGCCTTGACAGGATTCTTCACCACTGACACATAGCTGTATTCCTTGCGTGTTGGCTTGCGGACAATACAGCTTTTGCCTTGGGTCTCTATCTGGAAGATTTCGCCATGCTGTTTCTTCCACTCTTCTACTTTTTGCTTATCTATTTTCATTTTTCTATTATTTGAATGTTATTTGAATGGTGTCCAAACACTATCCTTTCTTCTTATCCACAAAGATGAAAGGAAGTTCCTTTTCCTGGAACTTATCACCTTGCTTCCACTCGGTGTTGTCCTCAGTGAACTCTGCACCCACAAGGATGTCTGTCACGATGACATCACCCTTTGTGGCATTGCCGTAAGAAACGACAAGATCAAAAGAAGCATCAAGGATGTCACCACCGCAAGCTTGGCTCAGGGCTTCATACTCACTTTGCAGCAAGCCAATGGAGCCTTCATAGGACTTGTTTCCTCGTTGCACACCTTGTGGCTTGTTGCCCTTGGCATACAAGGCTTCCTTTTCCTGCTTTGAAGAGTATTTCACGGAACGGAAACCTGTGACAGGGCGACCTGCCATGACTACATTGATGTCTGCCCACTCATATTCCTTTGAATTAAACATGTTCTTTAGCTATTACTTGTTTCTACTAAGAATCCCAGATTCACGTCCACATATCGGGCATATCCATATGGACGCACTTTCAGAGTTACCAACACCTTCGAGGTGCTGAGTACATTTTGCTTTTCGTCAATGTAGCACTTGCATCCCTCACCATCGGAATTTGCGCAAAGCTCGCCATTGGCGGTCATTTGTTTGTTGATGCCATTTTCCACGGTCTGTTGCCAGCTCTTCACAATGCCAACTTGCAGCGTGCCGTCAACATTGACTTCCAACTCATCAAGGAGCATGTCAAGCATGATGTTGTATGCCATACGATACGCCTTGTCTATCACCCGACGGTGTGCGATGTGAGCATAGTCACCAGTAGGATCACATGCGAGGTTGTCATCTGCAAAGAAGTAGCCTGAGCGTCCCACATACTTACGTGGCACAAGGTAGCCCTTTTCATAGATGGACTTGATGGTGCTCTCGGACTCATCTATTTTCTTGGCTCCCACATACATCTCCAATGGGGCAAGCGAGCCATCCTTCACACGGCCTATGTTACGCTGCACTGGACTCTTGGCAATACGTCCAAGCCAAGTGCCAATGGTTGCTCCCTTGGATGATGCCACGGTGTCTCCAATGGCTATGCCCACACGGTCATACTTTTCCTTGGTCATGTCCTTCAATTCCTTTGATGGGTCATAGTTACGACCTTCAAGGATGAAGAGCAATGGGGCATAAAGCTCAGTGGTGGCCCATTCTGCCAGCTGCTGTGCCTTTGGCATAGCCGTGAAGACATCAGGGTCAATACCATTGATGCTCGTGCCAGATGCACCAGTGTTGATGTTGGCGATGCCGATGCCCCTCAGATTGCCGTTCTGCTTGGTGATCAAGTCCCTTGCATAACCTGCATCCGTCTTGGTGTAGTCACACAAGTTGGTCACGGTGGTGCTTGGGTTGACTGGATAGAGAACCAGCTTTGTGCCTGTTTCTGCCTCATCGTAGAACTCGGACACCTGCTTATAGAGGGCTGCGTTATTTGTCGCTGTGACTCCAAGCTCGGCAAGGTCATCCATGCTTGTGATGGTATAGGCTGTGTTAAGCACAAAGGTTCCTGCTACGGCTGCCGCACCGCAAATGAGGGCCAGGAGTCCGTCGGCACTCTCACCGACGGTTCCCAACTGGCCATTGAGGAACTGAATTTTTACTCTTGGTAATATCATAGAGTCTAATTTTACGATTTAACCTTTTAGGCTGCGTTGCTCTCAATGATGACTGCGATACCCTTGCCGTCGTAACGACGTGGAGAGCCACCTGTACGCACAAGGAATGAGTAGATGTCACCATAATAGGTTGGGTTGCCCATATCATCGAACATCTTCACGTCACCCAAGGCACGGCTCACACAGTCTTGCTGCCAGGCAAGACCAGCTGCAAGTTCAGTGGCAGCATCATCCTCTTCCCATTTCAAGATGGCTGCACCGTTTGCCGTTGTGCGAAGCACCTGGGAACGTTGCATGATCTCAAAGCCATACAACTTGCCAAGAACGCCCCTTGAAGCATCAGCACAAGCGAGGAAGGCTGAGAGTTCCTTGTCTGTCAGGTCGTCAAGCAAATCCGCATACATGGCTGCATCAAGCAACATGAAACGACCATCTGCTGGCACGTCATCCATATTGAACCTTACGAATACTTTCATCACTACAGCCTTGGTGATTTTTTTACGATTGCCAGAGGCAGTCGCTGAGGTGTGGGCTTCACGAGCCTCACCAGCTGTGAAAAACTTTGTCTTCAAGCTACCTGCCCACTTGTAGAGCAAGTTCTGTGCTGCTGCCTTTTGCAACTGCTTGCGGTCGTTGGAAAGAACGCTGTTGCGTTTGTCGTAGGAGAGTTCCACCGTGTCCACATTGGAGATGTGGATAGGGTCTGTTGTCAGCTCATCAATGTTGTAGGTGAGTTCGTTGTCCTCACGTTCCTTGATCTTCGCTGGTTTCTCGCTGCGGTTGATGACAACGCTCGAAGGCTTGCCAGCATTAGGGATGTGAACGGTCTTGTTGTTCACGAATGCGGAATCGTCAATACTTTTCGCCATGAAGGAATTGTCTGGATAGAAATTCTCAGTGATGGTATTGATCCAAATTTCTCTGTTTAATGCCATTTTCTATAAAATTAAAAGTTATTACTCATTGTAGTCCACACCGAACTTCTGCTTGTAGAGGTTCTTGAAAAGTGCAGGGTCTTGGTTCTTCAACTGGGCAAGGTTGTTTTCCTTGTCAATCTCATCCCATGTCTTGTTGGCGAACGAGCCACCTGATGGTGTGTCTGGGTTGATGAAAGCCATGGCACGGTTGCTTGCACGTCCCTTCATGCCACCGATGAGCTTGATGGTGTTCTCACGGTCGCTCTTCAAGAGGTTTTTGAAGGTCTCCACCTGCTCATTGCTAATTTTGCCAGCCTTGACCGCCTCATTGATGAGAGCATCATCTTGCTCTTTGTGAGCCTTTTCAAGCTCATTCTTGTAGGTATTCACCGTTTTTTCGAGGATGGCCACCTTGGCTGCCTTGTTCTCCAGTTCTTTGATGTGTGCCAGGACGGCACTCGAATCCGCTTTGTCCTCAAAGCTTGGAATCGTCTTGATGTCATCTATTAATGCCATTTCTTCATTGTTTTGTGGTTTGAAGTCAAACCGATTATTAAAATAGTTGTAAATGCCTTCTGTTGTTGTCGGTGGGTTCGACACCTCATCCATGTCATAGATTCCATCCACGAGCTTCATGTCCATTGCCTCGCTCGCTGTCATCCAGTGATCCTGCCCATCGAAGTATTTCTTTGCCACGTTTTCAGCCTCCATACCAAGGCGACCTGCTATCATGGTGGCAAGGTTGTTCTGCAATTCTTCCATCTGATCTGCCATCAGTCGAAGTTCGGAGGCATTGCCGTATGTGCCACCGCTCACATTATGAAGCATAAGTTTGGCATAGGGACTCATATAGAGCGGTTTTCCACATAAGGCAATGATTGCAGCGATGCTCGCTGCCACTCCATCAATAAATATGGTGATGTCGCCTTTGGAGTTTCGGAGGGCGTTGTAGATAGCCATGCCGCTGAAAACATCTCCACCCTGGCTGTTTATGCGCACTTCGATCTTGCAGCCTTGGTTCTCCAATGCGAAAAGCTCGCTCACCACACGGTTGCTATCTACGGAACGCCCTTCACCGACTTCTCCATAAAGCATGATGATAGACTTGCCATCACCTTTTATTATATTGCTAAATTTTTGTTTCATGCGTCGAATTTTTCTGCAAATATCGGGACTTTTTTCGAGCTGTCCAAATCGTGATTTCATGGTGGTGCTCATGGACGCTATGGTGGTGTTCATGGATGCTACCATGAAATCACGATTTCTTTTTTTGCGGATTTCTTTAGAACTTTGCAGAATCAAAACTATGTAAATATGGTAAAAAGTAACATAGACAAGAAGAGCATTGCCAAGGATTTGTTCATCAAAAGCAGATGCACACAGGAAGAAATCGCTGAAAAGGTGGGAATCACCAGGCAGACGGTCTCCCGATGGATCAGGGAAGGGAAATGGGAAGAGCTGCGTGTCTCCATAACTATCTCCACGGAGCAAATCATTGCTGGCATGATCAAACAAATCAGTGACATACAGGATGGGGCGAATGCACGTCCTGAAGGACAGCGTGCCTTGACGGCCAAGGAGGCAGACACCATTGTCAAGCTGTCTTCTGCCATCAAGAAATTACAGAATGAGGCAGGAATCACAGACATAGTGAACGTGGGCATCAAGTTTACCAACTGGCTTCGCTCCATTGACATAGAAAAGGCCAAGGAGTACAACGAGCTTTGGGATTTATTCATTAAAGATCAGTTGAAATGACACAAGAAGAAAGAAATGCCCTGCAAAGGTGGGCAGAACACCACAAGGCACTGGCTGCCGATGTACCTGTGGAAGACTGGCTCTCACAGAGTGAAATCGACAAGAAGAGAAAGAAACTGGAGGAAGACCCAATCAAATGGATCAAGTACTTCTTTCCCAAGTATGCCAAGTATGAGTTTGCGCCTTTCCACGTGCGTGCCATCAAGCGTGTCATCGAGCATGATGAATGGTATGAGGTGCTGTCTTGGAGCCGTGAGCTTGCCAAATCTACTGTGGCGATGTTTATCTGCATGTACCTTGCACTGACCAAGCGCAAGAGGTTCTTTGTCCTGGCATCTGCCACCATTGACTCTGCCAAGCGTCTCCTTGCACCTTACAAGATTAACTTTGAGTCAAATCCCCGAATCCGTCAGTTCTATGGCTCCCAGGTGACGCTTGGTCAGTGGACAGATGGTGAGTTCACCGCCAAGTGTGGTGCAAAGTTCGTAGCCTTGGGTGCTGGCTCTGCCCCTCGTGGTGCTCGAAATGAGGAAGTTCGCCCCGATGTCATCTACATGGATGACTACGACACGGATGAGGATTGCAGAAACCCAGAGACGCTAAAAAAGAAATGGGACTGGTTCGAGGCCTCGCTTTATCCTACACGTTCCATCTCTGAGCCTACCTTGATCCTGTGGTGTGGAAACATCATAGCCAAGGACTGTTGCATCAAGAAGGCTGGAGCCAAGGCAAGACACTGGGACATCGTGAACATACGTGACAAGGATGGACACTCAACCTGGCCAGCCAAGAACACAGAGGAACAAATCGACACCGTTCTGTCCAACATCTCAACCAAGAGCGCACAAGCTGAGTACTTCAACAATCCTGTGAGCGAGGGGAACCATATTCAAGTACCTGCCATTCGGCAAGGTTCCACCGCTCAAAAAGTTCAAGTTTCTCATAGCCTATGGCGACCCTGCCTATTCCGACTCGAAGAAAAAGGAAAGTTCCACCAAGGCCTTGTGGCTCATCGGCAAGCACAAGGGTGTGTATTACATCATCAAGGGATTCCTTGCCAGGGAACTCAATGCCACCTTCATAGGTTGGTATTTCGACATTATGGAGTATGTGGGAGGGAAGACCAACGTGTATTACTACATGGAGAACAACAAGCTGCAAGACCCTTTCTTCAACCAGGTATTCAAGCCCCTGCTGCGTGAGGAATGCAATCACAGGAACAAACAGCTGTACATCAAGGGCGATGAGCGCAAGAAGACTGACAAGGCGACCCGAATAGAGGCGAACCTGGAGCCGATTGACAGAAACTGCGAATGGGTATTCAACGAGGAAGAACGTGACAACCCACACATGCAGGAACTCATCAACCAGTTCAAACTCTTCGAAATGCACCTTCCATACAATGCCGACGGCCCCGACTGCATAGAGGGTGGAATCACCATTCTTGAAAACAAGGTGGTGGAAATGGAGCCGACCGTCACCATATCATACGAGGAATTAAACGAGGACAACCCATATAGAATGTAACTATGGCAAATTTTATCAATACTTCGGACTACGATGCAACCATACATCGTGAGATTCTGGACTCCCTCCTTCGCAAGGAGTCCACGACATACGACCCACAAATCATTGAGATTTGCGAGGACAGGGCCATCTCTGAAATGAGAGGCTACCTTAACAAGACATACGACTGTGACAAGATCTTCTCAGCTGAAGGCGAGGCAAGAAACCCTCTTATCCTGATGTTTGCCATCGACATCACTGTCTATCACATCTTCTGTCAGCACAACCCTTACAAGCTGGCAAAGATACGGCAAGACCGCTATGACCGTGCCATTGAGTGGTTGAAGGGAGTGATGAAGGGAGACATCACCATCGACGGTGCTCCCAAGTTGCCCGATGAGCAAGTTGCAGACAATTCCAGATGGCAAATCTTGGCAGATGAGATAAGACCGACACTTTTATAAACAAGAATTGATATGAAGAAATTTAAGAAGAGACTGGGATACAAGCCAAATGGTGGTAGTTCCAACAAGATAGTTCAGGGTGGTTTCAGAAAAGTAGAGGGAAACCGCCCTCCAGACGTGTTCCTACAGATGCCTGAGCTTTTCATGTTCAACATGAAGGACTACATGGATTCCGTAAGGAGTGCCAAAAGTGTGGATTTCTCGTACCGCGTCAAGTTGTTTGACATGTACGAGTCAGCCCAGCTTGACCTCCATCTATCAGGTGTGCTCGACAAGCGACTTCGTGGTGTCACTCAGATTCCCATTGAGTTCCAACGAGACGGCAAGCCCGATGAGGATATTTGCCGTCAGCTTCGCTCTCCATGGTTCAAACAGTTGCGAAGGGATCTTGTCATGTCGAAGTTCTATGGCTTCACCCTCGTTCAGTTCTACTTGGATGATGATGGGAACATTCGATACGACCTCATTGACCGCAAACACTATGATCCTGTTTTCCACAAGCTCTTGAAGCATCAGGGCGACCAAAGTGGCATCGACATAGATGAGTTCGACAACATCCTGTTTGTCGGCACTGAGCGTGGACTGGGCATCTTTGCGGAACTTCTTCCTGCCGTGCTCTACAAACGTGGCGACATGAGCGACTGGGCGAAGTTCTGCAACATCTTTGGTATGCCAATCCGTGAATATACCTATGATGCAGGTGATGAGGACGCTCGCAAGAAAATCATTGCCGATGCAAGAAACCAAGGTAGCAATGCCGTCTATATCCATCCAAATGAGAGTGAGATGAAGCTGATAGAGGCAGGAAACAAAACAGGTTCTTCTGACCTCTACCAGAACTTTGCGGAATATTGGGACAGCAAGATTTCCATCCGTGTGCTGGGCAATACCCTCACCACCGATGCAAAGGACAATGGCACGCAAGCCCTTGGAACTGTCCACAAGGAGGAAGAGGATGACATGAACGCTGATGATCGTGATTTTCTGCTTGACATACTTAACTATGACATGAAGAACATCTTCGAGAACCTTGGCTTCAATGTGGAGGGTGGTGAGTTTGTCTATGCCCACAAGGACAAGACTGAGCCTCAGGCCATGCTTAACATCGTGAAGGGAATGAAGGAAATGGGCTTGCCTATGGATGATGACTGGCTCTATGAAACATTCAGCATTGAAAAGCCAAAGGACTACGACCAGCAGAAGCAAGCCATCGAAGACCAAAAACAAGCCTTGCGTGAAAGCCTCCAGGGCAAGGACAAAGACCATGAGGATGATGAATCAGACGATGAGGGAAAAGACCCGAAAAAGAAGCCTTTGAACACTGATAAAAAGGCGTTCAAAGACCGTTTGAAGAGTTTTTTCGGAGTAGCCCCAACTATCGGGGCGGACACCGACTTCTGATTGATACGCTCTATTATGGCGACCACCAATGCCATTGCGGACACCACCATTTCGACAATGTAGATGGTGGCATTCGCTTCAATGCCGACATCCTGGCCCAGTTCATCAAAAAAATCTATCAGGGCTTTGACACGGAAAACAGCATTGAGGGTGTAATGTGGCGTGAGGTACTACGCATCATCAATGAGGGAACCGTGGAGGGACTTGCCAAGGCAAAGACACCTCCAACCCATGAGGAATACTTCTACAAGGCTCTCAGACACTCCAACGAGGTCTTTGCTGCCTTCAAGGTTCACACCATGGGCCAGGAGATGGCTGCAAAACTTTATGACTCCAAGGGACAGTTGAAACCTTTTGGCAAGTGGGTGGAGGATGTGAGTGCAATCAGTAGCCACCAAGTAGGTTCTTGGCTACAGACGGAATACGACACGGCCGTCATACGTGCCCATGCTGCTGCCGACTGGAGAGAGTTTGAGCGAAACAAGGACATCTTGCCAAACCTCAGATGGATGCCGACCACCTCCAAGGAGCCAGAGAGTAGCCACCGTGCCTATTGGCAGATGAAGCTCACACTCCCAGTGGATGATCCATTCTGGAATGAGCACCACCCAGGAGACCGATGGAACTGCAAGTGTTCGCTCGAAGCCACTGATGACCCAGTGGTCCGTCCCAAGGACATGGAGCCTACAAAGCCTCAGAGGGGACTGGAGAACAACACTGGCAAGGATGGACACACGTTCAGTGATAATCACCCATACTTCCCAAAGGACTGCAAACACTGCGATTTCTATAAAAAAGGTTCTTTCAGGAATAGACTTAAAAGACTATTCTCTAATAGAGCCAAGGATTGTTTTAATTGTCCATTCATAGACGGCTGTATCAATAGATTGGAAGCAAAACAACCTATAG
>OIXW01000713.1_pt1 | contig 10014 bp, 6 predicted proteins | sample 1587951 | NCBI WGS metagenome assembly OIXW01 (sample SAMN03283239) | human gut metagenome | biome: human-associated habitat; material: feces | host: Homo sapiens | place: Peru | collected 2012
AGCAGGTCGCAGATATCCACCTCTTCCCTATCCTGCATGAAGGCAGAAGTTCTCGTCCTTGGCATCTGTATCTTGATTTCTTACCGCATCGTCGTTCAGGATTTTTCGCTCTATGAGTTGCTTTGCCGTCATATCCTTCTCCACAAGCCATGCCACCTCTGCTTTAGCCAGATGGTCGCAGCTGCTGTTGAGCACCTGCAAAAGCGACTTTACCAAGCTATAGGTTCTGGTAGAAATCACCTCCAGATTGTCACGGAACACAGAAATGCCATAGTCATTTTTCAAAATGCAGGATAGTTGATCCAGTTCGCCATTGGTTCTCGCCAAGATTCCGATGTCTTGCGGTGAGACATGCTCCAGCAACACCAGTTTCGCTACATGGGCTGCCACTCCCCTTTCGTCAGTGGAGCGAAAATAACGCAGGCTCTTTATCTTATCAGTATTCTCACGATGCTTCTTCAGTTGCACATTCTCCTTTCCAAGAACCCCTTGGAAAGTCTGGGTGAAGATTTGGTTGTCCACCTCCACGATATCAGGCAAAGAGCGCCATGAGGTATCGAGCGTTCTGGTGTCGCAGCCATCTTTCTTCTGGCTGATTTTATCCACAATCGCCTTCACCAACTTGATATCGGAGCCACGGAATCCATAGATGGCCTGCTTATAATCGCCCACCCAATATGAAGCTAGCATCAAGTTGCTCAAGGCATCGAATATTTTCACCTGGATAGGCGAAGAGTCCTGAAACTCATCGACAAAGAGATAATGGTAAGACTTGCCTACTTCCTGCGCTACCTGTGATAACAGCATCAGCTGGTGCATGTACTTCTCCAAATCATTGAAGTCGAGCAGGTTTTTCTCTTGCTTGAATCGGGCGAAACGGTCTCGCCAGCGCTTGGCAAGTTCAAATATCAGATGGATGTATGTCTTCTGCTCGTCATACACCATCTTGGAGTTCCAAACCTGTTCAGCTTGCTCACGAAAGTCAGCCGTCAAGGGACCGCACGACTTGATGGCACTCATCAACTTGCCCACCTTGGCATACCAAGCTGGTGTAGGGTTCAGATAGCCACGATAGAGTTCCTGCAATTCGGCGATTCTCCCATCTCTTGTGCCGCTGGCTTTCTGATGATTCAGAAAGTCGAGGTGCTCATCAAGAACAGCCTTCAACTGGGATGCGGAATAAGAGAGCCGGATGCTTTTATCCACAAACTGGGCGATGAAAGCCAGCGACTCAGCCTCGCTCTTCGCATAGTCGGCAATCCCGTAATTTACCGTATAAGCGATGATTTTCCGCAGGTCTTCCTTCCAGAAATCGTTATCTAGCTGATAAGTGTACATAAATCCATCTTTCTTACGAATGTCGAAGTTGCGGGCATGGCGATGCAAGAGTGCCAGTTCCTGATCGGTTGGCAAGTCAGCCAACGACTGCGACATATAGTAGGCGGCATCCTCATCCGCCATCACTCCCATGTCGGGAGCCAGACCCAAGAGAAACCAATACTTGGCAATCATTCTTTGACACACACTATGCACCGTACCGATAAGAGCATGGTCCAGGCGGGCAGCCATCTGTCAGAATCTTTGCATTCACAAAAGCAGAAAACGTCACAGAACTGATGCATCCGAATTTCGAATGATCTGCAAGAATATATCGATTCTTACATCTCTCAATCGCTGTTTGTTTCACCAGGGCTTCATTCGCATCTGGTGTTGTGAATCCTTCTGCTTTTGTGATTCCATTTGCTCCAAAGAAGCCTTTCGTAAAATGATACTCCTGCAGATTCTTCATTGCCTGAGCACCGATCACTGCTTCTGTAGAACTCTTGAGTTCTCCGCCAATCAGAAACACTTTGATTCCCTTCGCTGCCAGTCTCTGCGCATGTGAAACAGCATTGGTCACAAAGACTGCATTGGTATGCCCAAGAGCATCAATCATATAACCTGTCGTTGTTCCGGCATCAAGATATATGAAATCTTCATCCTCGATCAATCCTGCCGCATATTGCGCGATTTTTCTTTTTTCTTCCACATAGAGTTCGCTCTTTTGCTCAACTGTCGGTTCGTAAGCCGAGACAGTGTCTCCATCTTCTAACGCAACTGCACCGCCAAATACCTTGATGAGCTTTCCGGCTTTATGAAGTGCAGTAATATCTCTTCTTACCGTAGACTCTGATGTTTCTAAGATTTCTTTCAATTCTGTCGCTGTGACACTTTTCTTCTCTTTCAGCAAATCCAATATAATCTGATATCTTTGTTCTGTAAGCATTTTAGTATCTCCTTTTAAAAAAGAACCTGAAGCCATGAATCTCAAGCATCCGCTTCTAGATCCACGACTTCAGGTCCTGATTCTTATATTCTTTTTATTGGTTTTGACAGATTATCTTATTCGGCATTTCATCCAAATGGTGATTGCTTTATACTACTTTCTTCTTAAGGAGTCCAAGCAGTACTGCGGAGATGACTGTTCCTACTACGAGGGAAACAAGATACATTACTGCATTTCCAACAACCGGGAATACGAAGATTCCACCATGTGGTGCCATCAGTGTACATCCAAACAACATTGACATTCCACCGGCAATTGCTGAACCGATGATACAAGATGGAAGTACATGCAGCGGATCAGATGCTGCAAATGGGATTGCTCCTTCTGTGATAAATGCAAGACCCATGATAAAGTTTGTCGGACCAGCATCTCTTTCTTCTTTTGTAAACTTATCCTTAAACAACAGTGTGGAAAGGGCGATGGCACATGGCGGAACCATTCCTGCAACCATAACTGCTGCCATAATATCATAATTACCAGCTGCGATTGATGCTGTACCGAATACATAAGCTGCCTTGTTGAACGGACCACCCATATCGATGGACATCATTCCTCCAAGAACCAGTCCTAATACTACTTTACTTGAATCTCCCATGCCTGTCAATGCATTATTCAGGCCTGTGTTGATTCCACCCATGATTGGCTCGATTACAAACATCATAGCAAGTCCGATCAGAAGAACTCCGATCAATGGATAAATAAGTACCGGCGCGATTTTTTCCAGTGCATCCGGAAGCTTATCGCATACTTTACGAAGAAGTACAATGATATATCCTGCAAGGAATCCGGCTACAAGAGCTCCGAGGAATCCGGATTTTCCGCTTGCTGCCATCATACCGCCTACAAGACCAACTGCAAGCGCCGGTCGGTCACCGATTGCCATTGCGATAAATCCTGCAAGCACCGGAAGCATGAATCCAAATGCAGTTCCACCGATTTGTTTAAATACTGCTGCTACCGGAGTGATCATACCAAAGTTTGCTCTCTGATCAGCCGGAAGTGCATTCAGATCTACACATATTCCGTCGATCAAAAATGCGATTGCAATCAGTATACCACCACCAACAACGAGTGGAAGCATATGAGAAACACCGTTCATCAGCTGCATGTAGATCTGATGTCCGACACCGCCGCTTTTCTTTCCTGTAGAAGAAGAGGCTGCTGCCGGATTATTTCCATGGAAGACCGGAACATTTCCTGATTTTGCCTGTGCCACCAGCTCATCTGCCTTGCTAATTCCGTCTGACACCTGGCAGATGATTACTTTCTTTCCGTCAAAACGGTCCATCGGAACCTGTGTGTCTGCTGCAACGATAATACAATCCGCATCAGCAATTTCCTGGTCTGTCAGCACATTTTTCGCTCCGCCGCTTCCTCTTGTCTCGATTTTCACGAAACAGTCGGCAGCTTTTGCTGCTTTCTCGATTCCTTCCGCTGCCATATATGTATGTGCGATACCTGTCGGACATGCTGTTACTGCAAGGATCTTAAAATCGCTCTCTGCATTTCCTGTATCTGCCAGCTGCTCATCAATGTCAGCTCTCTCATCATCTGCTTTATCAATAATAGAAAGGAATTCCTCCGCAGATGTTGCATTTCTCAGAGCTTCTGTAAACTGCTCATCCATCAGCATCATTGATAATTTACTAAGTACTTCCAGATGAACGTTATCCTCTGTATTTGGTGCTGCGATCAGGAATAACAGTGTTACCGGTTCTCCATCCAGAGAATCGAAATCAACACCATTTTTAATGACCATTGCTGCAAGTCCCGGCTTGCTTACGCAATCACCTTTTCCATGTGGAATAGCAATTCCCTCACCAATTCCTGTTGTACTTTCCTCTTCTCTTAAGTAAACCTGTTTTCTGTAGGCTTCCGTGTCATTGATCTTACCACTTGCACACATCAAGTACACGGCCATATCCAAAGTCTCCTGCTTATTCGCCGGATTCTTGTCAAAGGCAATGCTTCTTTTATCGAGCAAATCTGTAATTCTCATCCTACCGATCCTCCTTTACAACCTGTTGATATACTCCGGCAATCTCCTCTTTTGTTGCCAGATTCTCTGAAAATGCACTTGCACTTCCTGATGCAACTCCCATATGGAATGCATGTCTGTATTCATGTTTCTCCATCCAGCCTGCCATAAATCCGGCTACCATAGAGTCTCCTGCTCCAACACCGTTTTTTAATTCCCCTTTCGGCGCCGGAGTGTCATAAACACTTCCATCTTCTGCTACAAGGACTGCACCTTCTCCTGCCATGGATACAAGAACATTTCTTGCTCCTTTTTCCTGCAGTTTCTTTGCATATGGTACAACAGATTCTCTTGTCAGAAGCTCCACATCAAAAATCTCTCCAAGTTCGTGGTTGTTCGGTTTGATTAAAAATGGATGATATTCAAGAACGTTCAACAGAAGATCTCTCGTTGCGTCTACAACGATCATGACGCCTTTACCGTCAAGCTTCGCCATAATCTTCTGGTACATATCATCCGGCATAGATGATGGAATACTTCCTGCCAGGAATAAGACATCACCTTCTCCAAGTTTGTCAAGCTTCTCCATCAGCTTCTCTACATCTTCCGCTGAGATCACCGGACCGCTTCCGTTAATCTCTGTTCCATCGATAGATTTTAACTTCAGGTTGATTCGAGATACACCTTCATTGATCTCAATAAAATCAGATGCAACTCCCATCTCTTTGAGTCTTCTTTCAATCTCTTTTCCGGTAAATCCGGCTAAAAATCCAAGTGCAGTATTCTCGATGCCAAGATTACCAAGCACTGTAGAAACATTGATGCCCTTTCCACCAGGAAGGATCAGCTCCGAACTCGTTCGATTCGTAAGTCCAAGCTTAAAGTCCTCAACAGAGACAATGTAATCCAATGACGGATTAAATGTTACTGTGTAAATCATTTTACTCCTCCTTCTCTCAATCCAGTCACTTCAAACTGCTGCCACAGTTTATTTGTAAGCTTTATTCAGTCAAACTCGGTCAGTCTCGATAAGCTGCTTTCATTTATGACTGCTTGTTTTTCTTTATGTTTGTATTATACGTTCAAATTCGTTCATAGTCAATCAAACTAATCAACAAAATTCATGACTGTTTTTGGTGGAATTTGCACAATTTTAGTTTTTTGCCTTTAAAATAAGAACTCCGCCAGCACACAGTTGCTGACATCCATCCCCCGATGCGTCAGTCGGATTCGATTCCCACTAAATTCCAGCAATTGTTCTTCTTCTAATTTATCAAGAATTTCCCCATAGACATCATCCACATTCTTTCCAAAATAATTCTGGAAATCTGTTCTCGAAACTCCCTCTATTTTGCGAAGTCCCAGATACATGAATTCTTCCATCTGTGATTCCACAGAAAGGATTTCTCTGTCAATAAGAATCGACTCGCCGTTTCTAATCTTTTCAATATATGCTTTCCGATCACGGATATGGTCAAACCGCTCCCCTTTGATCAGAGATGAGGAACCTGCCCCAATCCCAAGGTATTCCACTCTGTCCCAGTAGCCGAGATTATGCCTGCATTCTTTCCCAGGCTTTGCATAATTGGATATCTCATATCGATGCATTCCTGCTTCTGCAAGTCTTTGTATTGTCAATTCTCCCATCGCATACTCTTCTTCCTCTGACGGAAGTTTCCATGCACCGCGGTCTAATTTCCCTTTTTCATACCAGTCGTAGAATACTGTTCCTTCTTCCAATATCAAACTATATGCGGATATATGTTCCGGCTCAAGTGCCAGAACTTTTGAAAGTGTATCTTCGTAGCTTTCTATCGTCTGTCCCGGAAGCGCAGACATGAGATCGATATTTCGGTTTTTGAATCCAGCCTGTTCTACCAGTTTCCAAGTCTCAAGGAATTCTTCAAATGTATGGATTCTTCCTAGCATTTTCAGTTCTTCATTTTGTGCCGACTGAAGTCCAATACTCAGTCTGTTCACTCCTGCTGCTTTCATGGCATGAAGTTTCTCGATATCAACTGTTCCCGGATTCATTTCCATTGTGATCTCTGCATTCTCATTTACTGAAAATGTATGATAAATTGTATTAAAAATCTGTTCTATCTGTTCCGGAGTCAGCAGAGACGGTGTTCCTCCTCCCAGGAAAATTGTCTGAACTTCATACTCTCCAGACAATTCCTGATAACTCTGAATCTCCTGAATCATAGCACTGACATAATCCGCCTGTTCTTTCGGCGTTCCACTTGCTGAGAAAAAATCACAATAATTACATTTTCTTACGCAAAATGGAATATGGAGATATAATTCTAAATTTCTCTTTTTCATCTTTAAATACAGAAAGATACTGTCTTACAAAAAACAGTATCTTCCCCTTCCTTCTTTTATCTAGTTCTCATCCAGCTTCAGGACACTCATGAATGCACTCTGTGGAATCTCTACGTTTCCAACCTGACGCATTCTCTTCTTTCCTTCTTTCTGTTTTTCAAGCAATTTCTTCTTACGTGAAATGTCACCGCCGTAACATTTCGCAAGAACGTCCTTACGCATTGCCTTAACTGTCTCTCTCGCAATGATCTTACTTCCGACTGCTGCCTGGATCGGAATCTCGAAAAGCTGTCTCGGAATCTCTTCTTTCAGCTTCTCACACATCTTTCTTCCACGTTCATAAGCACTTCCCTCGAATACAATAAATGAAAGGGCATCCACTTCTTCTTTGTTGATCAGAATGTCAAGTTTGACAAGCTCGGAACGTACATAACCAAGCATCTCATAATCAAAAGATGCGTATCCTCTGGATCTTGATTTCAATGCATCAAAGAAATCGTAAATAATCTCATTGAGTGGCAAATGATAAGTAAGCACAGCTCTTGTCTCTTCGATATATTCCATTCCCTGATAGATTCCACGGCGTTCCTGACACAGATCCATGATTGCTCCGATGTACTCGGATGTTACCATGATCTCAGCCTTTACCATAGGCTCTTCCATATATTCAATCTCTGCAGGATCCGGCATATTTGTCGGGTTCGTCAGGTCAATCACATCACCGTTTGTCTTATGGATCTTGTAAATAACACTCGGTGCTGTTGTAACAAGATCAAGGTTGTACTCTCTTTCCAGACGTTCCTGAATGATCTCCAGATGAAGCAGTCCTAAGAATCCACAACGGAATCCGAATCCAAGTGCTACCGATGTCTCTGCCTCAAACTGAAGCGCAGCATCATTAAGCTGCAGTTTCTCAAGTGCATCTCTCAAGTCCGGATACTTTGCTCCGTCTGCCGGATAAAGTCCACAATATACCATCGGGTTTACTTTCTTATATCCCGGAAGTGGTTCTGCACAAGGATTCTCTGCATTCGTGATCGTATCTCCGACACGGGTATCCTTTACATTCTTAAGACTGGCTGTGATATATCCTACCATTCCTGCTTCAAGTGCGTCACATGGAATGAACTGTCCCGCTCCAAAAGTTCCAACTTCTACAACTTCTGCTTTCGCACCTGTTGCCATCATAAGCATCGGTGTACCTTTTTTGACCGTACCTTCCTTGATACGGCAGAATACAATAACTCCCTTGTATGAATCATACTTGGAGTCAAAGATCAATGCCTGAAGCGGTGCATCCGGATCTCCGACCGGTGACGGAATCTGCTGTACAATCTGCTCGAGAACTTCATGTACATTCAGTCCTGTCTTAGCAGAAATCAGTGGTGCATTCTCCGCATCGATTCCGATCACATCTTCTATCTCTTCTTTTACACGCTCCGGCTCTGCGCTTGGAAGATCGATCTTATTGATAACCGGCATAACGTCCAGATCATGATCGAGTGCCAGATATACATTCGCAAGTGTCTGTGCCTCAACTCCCTGTGCCGCATCAACAACAAGAATCGCTCCGTCGCAGGCTGCCAGGCTTCGGGATACCTCATAGTTGAAATCGACGTGTCCAGGTGTATCGATCAAGTTGAAAATATACTCTTCTCCGTCATCTGCCTGATATACAGTACGGACTGCCTGTGCTTTGATCGTGATTCCACGCTCTCTCTCCAGGTCCATGTTATCGAGAACCTGTGACTGCATTTCTCTGCTAGTCAAAAGTCCTGTCTGCTCAATGATACGATCCGCCAGTGTAGACTTACCGTGATCGATATGTGCTATAATACAAAAATTTCTAATATGACTCTGATCAATTGTTGACAATACTTCTTCCTCCATCTATCTTTCTGACTGTTTTACAATAAAAAGTTCTACCGCAAGATTGTCTGTCAGCAATCCTGTCTTTACATCCTGCTCCAGCTGTGCCCCTTCTTCCATCACACGGCGCAGCTGTCCCATCTTAAACCGCTTCGCCTGTTCCATATTCTTTCCTGCCACAAATGGATGTAAGCCTGCTTTAGACGCAATCTCTTTTCTTCCATATCCCTGGTTCGCAAGTGCCTTGACATGGAAAAGCATCCTGTACTGACGTACCAGCAGAAAAAGAATACGCATCGGCGGTTCTTTTAAAGCCAGCAGTTCATAATACAGATCCAGTGCTTTCTGCTGATTTCCGGCTGCAACTGCATCTACCATCTCAAAAATATGATTCGTGATCTGCGTCACACAGACGGCATCAATATCTTCTTTCGTGATCGTATCTCTCTCCAGTGCATAACAGAATACTTTCTCCAGCTCTCCCTGGATATTTTCCATGTCTGTTCCAACTTTATCCAGAAAATACACTATCACAGACTCCGAAATCTGCTTCTGCTCTTTTCGGACCAGACCTGCAACCCAGCGTTTCAGTGTTCCTGCATCCTGCGTGGACAGCTCTGCAATATATCCTTTCGCTTTCACTGCTTTGTAGAGCCTATTCCTCTTATCAATCTCTTCTTCCACAAAGATAAAACAGGTTGTCTCCGGCATGTCCTTAATATAATCCGCCAGATCTGCCCCTGCCGCAGTTTTAAAAAATCCCGTATTCTCAAATACGATCAGTCTGCGCTCTGCAAAGAAAGGTAAGGTCTCTGCAAGATCGATTGCTTCTTTCACTGGCGTATTCTTCCCTTCATAATACGAATAGTTCATCGTATCACCTTCCGGAAGCATTGCCTTCACAAAACGGTTCTTATACTGTTTCTTCAGATATCCTTCTTCTCCGCAGAGAAGATATACCTGCTTAAATTGTCCTGATTTTAAATCTTCATTTAAGGTCTTCATAACTATTCTATTATAAATGAATAACCAATACTTTGACAAGAGCCTTTTTATCACCTGTTCCTATTCGCCTGTTCCTATTTCCATAGTTTTATAAATACTTGTGAACCTTTATTTTTCGTCCATCACTCTTTAGTGTAATTGCGCCACATTCCTGCGTGGACAATACTTCACTTCCGATTTCCCTCAGGCGTTCCAGCGTCTCCGCATGTGGATGTCCATAGCGGTTCTCTATCCCTGCTGAGATCAATGTTAATCTGGGTTTCACAATCTGAAGGAAGTCTTCACTCCCTGAATTCTTCGACCCATGATGTCCTGCTTTTAAGATTGGACAGCTTTCCAATGCTCCGCTTTCCACCAGCTGTTCCTCTCCTCTTCCTTCCAAATCTCCTGTCAGAAGCATTTGAAACGCCCCATCCTTCAATTCAAGTACAACAGATGCTTCATTTCCCGCTTCCAGACGAGGCATCTCCTCTTGCTTGCCACGAATACGCTCGTTTTCCTCGTTGTCAAC
>OIXW01000714.1_pt1 | contig 10012 bp, 7 predicted proteins | sample 1587951 | NCBI WGS metagenome assembly OIXW01 (sample SAMN03283239) | human gut metagenome | biome: human-associated habitat; material: feces | host: Homo sapiens | place: Peru | collected 2012
ACGACCCCGAGATTACAAATCACGTGCTCTGGCCAACTGAGCTAAAGAGGCAAAACTTAAAAACATAGCATCACGGTGTATTGCCGTTTTGCGAGTGCAAAGGTAGTAATAATTTTTCTACTACCAAGACTTTTTCCAAAAAAAATGCACTTTAGGGTGCAAAAAAGTGATTTTATAGCATTTTTCACCTCTCAAAATAGAAAAATCTGCACTTCATTGAATAAAACACTGCCCTAAATTTAGAAAAGGAACCAACCGCTATATCACACCAAGCACAAGAAAGCAGGATGCGTGTAAACAACCACCTACTCCAACTGTTTCGCATAAAATAGGGTATAACTACAAAAAAAGTAGCTATTTTTTAGGCAAAAAGATAAAAAGGGGCAGAAATTGCGCACAACATAAAAGTAAAGTCGTAAATTTGCTTGCGAAAAGAGATAATATTGAAAATCCTATAACACAATAACTATTTAACAGCCCGAAACATGGTAAAAATAACAAAAGAAGCTGCCCTTCGCTATCACGAAATGGGCAAGCCGGGAAAAATAGAAGTAGTACCCACCAAACCCTACCGCACACAAACCGACCTTTCGTTGGCATATTCACCTGGTGTGGCTGAACCCTGTCTTGAAATTCAGCAAAACCCACAAGACGCCTATCGCTACACCAACAAAGGCAACTTGGTTGCAGTAATATCAAATGGTACCGCCGTGCTCGGACTGGGAGACATAGGTGCCATGAGCGGTAAGCCCGTGATGGAAGGCAAGAGCCTTTTGTTTAAAATCTATGCGGGCGTGGATGCTTTCGACATCGAAGTAAACGAAAAAGACCCCGAAAAGTTTATTGCTGCCGTTAAAGCCATTGCTCCAACCTTTGGTGGTATCAACCTCGAAGATATTAAAGCACCCGAGTGCTTTGAAATTGAACAGCGCCTTAAAGCCGAACTCGACATCCCTGTGATGCACGACGACCAACACGGAACAGCTATCATCTCGGCTGCTGGTTTAATCAATGCACTCATGGTGGCTGGCAAGAATATCGAAGATGTTAAGATTGTAGTGAATGGTGCGGGTGCAGCAGCCATCTCATGCACACGCCTCTATTGCGCCTTTGGTGCTAAAAAGGAGAATGTAGTGATGCTCGACTCGAGGGGCGTTATCACTGCCGACCGCGAAAACCTGAATGCACAAAAGCGTGAATTTGCTACCACACGCACTGATGTCCACACTTTGGCAGAGGCTGTAAATGGTGCCGATGTCTTTGTAGGTCTTTCTAAAGGCAATGTGCTCACACAAGACATGGTACGCTCCATGGCTAACAACCCCATCATCTTTGCATTGGCCAACCCCGTACCCGAAATTTCATACGAGGATGCTACAGCTGCTCGCCCCGATGTTTTGATGAGTACAGGTCGCACAGACTATCCGAACCAAATTAACAACGTTATTGGTTTCCCCTATATCTTCCGCGGTGCACTCGACACAGCTGCTTCTGCCATCAACGAGGAAATGAAGATGGCAGCTGCTCGCGCTATTGCGGACTTGGCACGTCGCCCGGTACCCGATATCGTAAACCGTGCTTACCACGTGCGCAACTTCACCTTTGGTCCTGATTACTTCATTCCCAAACCTGTTGACCCCCGTCTTATCACCGAGGTTTCAATGGCTGTTGCCAAAGCTGCTATGGATAGCGGTGTAGCTCGCACACCTATTAAGGACTGGAAGGCTTATCGCCAACACTTGCGTGAGTTGATGGGTCAAGAAAGTAAGTTTACACAGAACCTCTACGATACAGCTCGCTCTAACCCCAAACGTGTGGTATATGCTGAAGGCACACACCCCAACATGCTCCAAGCTGCCGTACGTGCTAAAGAAGAGGGCATTTGCTTCCCCATCTTGTTGGGCAATGACGTACAAATTCGTCAAACAGCTGAGGAATTGAAGTTGAACCTCGATGGCATCGAAATTTTGAACTTGCGCAACGACTCTCAAAACGAACGTCGTCACCGCTATGCACAACTCTTTGCCAAGAAGATGGAACGTAAGGGCTACACTCCGCAAGAAGCTGAGGACAAGATGTATGAGCGCAATTACTTTGGTATGATGATGGTGGAAACAGGCGAAGCTGATGCCTTCATTACAGGTCTTTACACCAAATACTCTAACACCTTTAAGGTGGCACGCGAGGTTATTGGCATCCGCGAGGGTTACAACCACTTCGGCACCATGCACTTAATCAATACAAAGAAGGGCATTCTCTTTGTTGCTGACACCTTGGTTAATCGTCATCCCGACGAGGAGGCACTCTACGACATTGCACGTCTTTCAGCACAGACCGTACGTTTCTTTAACCGTACACCTGCTATGGCTATGTTGTCGTACTCTAACTTTGGCACCGACAAAGATGGTAGTGCATTGAGCGTAAAACATGTAGTTGAACGTTTGCACGAAGAACAGCCCAGCTTAGCTATCGATGGTGAAATGCAGCTCAACTTTGCCATGGATAAAGATCTTCGCGATGAGAAGTACCCCTTCAATAAGTTGAAAGGTCAGGATGTTAACACACTCATCTTCCCGAACCTCTCTGCCGCTAACTCTTCCTACAAAATGGTAAAGGCTCTTGAGGATAACGAAGAGGTGGTTGGTCCTATCCAAATGGGCTTGAACAAACCTATTCACTTCACCGACTTTGAAAGCTCAGTTAACGACATCGTTAACATCACGGCTGTTGCTGTGATTGATGCGATTGTCGATGAAAAGAAAAAATAATTTTTTCAGTTTCTTCCTACTACTTGGTTGCCGAATGTTTTTCGGCAACCAAGTTTTTTTATTACCCAACCATTTTTTTGAAAAACACCTCACCCTCGCATACAAATAAATATAAAAAATAGCACCTTTTACATGCAGCACTAAAGAATATAGCTACCTTTGCCCTATGAAATTGTTACGCATATTTTTTATCATAAGCTTATGGAGCTTTACCATCTTAGCACAAGCTCAAACCATTATTCCGCTTGAACGCGGAAAAGGAGGCGTACGCGCCAAAAACATCGACGATTACAAGAACGATATGAAAATAGCTGAACGACAGCACAACGACTCCTTGCAATATATCGACCACATACGTCGCGCCTTTAATGCCTTACACACAGACTCGCTTGCTCAAGCAGAACAGCTTTTTAACAAGGCTCTTAAATTACGTCCCACCGCACCTGGCAATCATGTAATTAAATACAATCTCGGTCTTGTAGACATGGCACGTGGTCAGAATGTGGAAGCAGTAAAAAAGTTAACTGACATTATTAAGGAGTACCCCAACTATTTTGATGCCCGCCTTGCACGAGCTGAAGCAAACTTGCAACTCAACAAAGCCCATGAAGCTGTGGAGGATGCACAACAGGTGCTTGATAAAGCAGATTTTGAAGGTGTTACGCCCCTACTACTTGAACGTGCCCGATTTGTGCGTGCCGCTGCACGCTATCAACTCCGTCTTTTCAGTGATGCACACGCTGACTTGCAAATTATCTTAACTGACAATCCGCAAAACACCAATGCACAAATATTGGATGCACTCACCTTGCAACAGTTAAGACAGCCCAAAGAGGCACTCAATCGTCTTAACCTGATTGTGTCAGCACATCCCAAGAATACCGATGCACTAAGCACAAGGGCTGCTGTAGAAGCTGAACTCAAAATGTATGCCATGGCACGTGCTGACTACGACACACTCATCTCTCTTGAACCTCAAGAGGGTGCTTACTACGTAGAACGTGCTAAAATGTTGCTCAACCTCGGCGAAAAACGGGCTGCTCGCAACGACATTAACCGTGCCATTCAATTAGGTATTCCCCACGGCATGGTGCAACCGCTTATTCTGCAAGCACGATAATTTTTTTGGAAAAACACCCCTTATAATAATCAACACTCTTATCATCCCACACCCCTTATGCGCCCTTTTATCACATTCCTCATAACATTGTGCAGCCTTACCACCTTAGCACAACCCACCCACTCGCCCATAACCCCCGCCGTACCCTACGAAGTTCGTGCGGTATGGCTTACTACACTAATGGGATTAGATTGGCCCAAACAACCTGCACGCAATGCAGAACAAGCTGAAGCCCAACAAAAAGCATTGTGCCAAATGCTTGACAAAATGAAAGAGGCTGGCATCAACACCGTGCTCTTTCAAGCACGCATACGCTCTACCACTGCCTACCCCTCAGCCATTGAACCATGGGATGGTGTGTTTACGGGTACGCCTGGCAAACGTCCAAGCTACGACCCTCTAAAGTTGGCTGTTGACGAATGTCACAAACGTGGCATGGAGTGTCACGCCTGGGTTGTAGCATTCCCCATTTGCAAGGTAGCAATAGGCAAACAATTAGGCAAGGCTGCATTGCCCAATGTACATCCCGAACTTTGCCAAAAATGTGGCGACCAATGGATGATGGACCCTGGTGTTCCTGGCACGGCGCCTTACATTGCAAGCATTTGCCAAGAAATTGTAAAGAACTATGATGTTGATGGCATTCACCTCGACTACATTCGTTACCCCGAAGCTGGTATTCCCTTTAACGACGACCGCACTTATCGCAAATATGCCAACGGACGCAACAAAGCCATTTGGCGTAAAGAGAACATCAATCGTTGTGTCTCTGCCATACACGATGCGGTAAAAGCGGTGCGTCCTTGGGTTAAGATGAGTTGTTCGCCTGTTGGTAAATACAGTGACCTTTCACGTTATAGTTCACGAGGTTGGAATGCACGTGATGCGGTGTCGCAAGATGCACAGTTGTGGTTAGAGAAGGGATGGATGGACATGCTTTTTCCCATGATGTACTTTGATGGTGACCACTACTACCCTTTCTTGGCTGATTGGAAAGAGAATGACCATGGTCGTCCTGTGGTTCCTGGACTCGGCATTTATTTTTTGAACGAGCGGGAAAAAGATTGGCCCTTGCTCACCGTACAACGACAGATGTATGTTGCACGAAATGAAGGTTTAGGTGGTCAAGCCTTTTTCCGTGCCCAATTCTTTTTAAAGAATGAGAAGGGACTTTATGATTGGGCAAAGAACATTTTCTATGCGCAACCTGCCTTAATTCCGCCCATGACTTGGTGCGACAGCATTGCTCCTGCAACTCCCCACGTAGAACAAACGTTCGAAGGTAACACGCTTCATCTTAAATGGGATGCTGTAACCGACAACGATGGTCCTGTTAGTTATAACGTCTATCGTTTGGACGATGTGTTGGGAGATGTCCTACTTGCCACACGTCTACGCCAAACACACTACGAAAAATGGTTAGCTCTACCTGCACTCAAACACAGTCGATATGTAGTAACTGCTGTTGATGTGTATGGAAATGAAAGCAAATAAATAAAGGGAAGTAAGTTTGGAGAAGTAAGTTTGGGGAAGTAATAAGTAATAGGTAATAAGTAATACAAACTAAGTAGAAGCAAGTCATAAGTAATTGATAAAGCAGCCATAGTATTACCTATTACTTGCTCTTATTTAGTTTGTATTACTTATTACTTCTCCTAACTTACATAACACCTAATTTTGTCATTCATAGCACTCATTTCAACACCATCTTTTTTACAGACTTTATAGAGAACGCCTTTATTTAGAAACAAAAAGCAACAAAAGATACCTACTTTTTGTATGCCTTTTCTTGAATTTCTTGCATAAATACGCATTTTTGAAAAATATTTTGCCAAAAAGCTATTTTTTTCTGCATTTTATTTCCATTTATAAAATTCTTTTGTAATTTTGCCCTCAGATCAACTAAATAAAATTTGTAAATAATGAATAAAATTCTACGTATTGTAGCCTTTGTCATAGGCTTATGTACTGCTGCAAGCAGTTTTGCCGACCACGAAATCACAATGGGCTACTGTCCTAACGAACTAACTAATGAGACTTCGGGCATTGCCAATACCCTATCGAGCGGATCGTTGAGTTTTCAAGCCGCTATACTTATTCCTGGCTCACGTCTTATGGCGCTTAAAGGACATTACCTCACCAAAATGCGTTTTGCATGTACCGAAGGCGTAAGTAATATCTATGCTTGGGCACGCTACGACCTCAAGTCTACTGTTATCAATAACCGTCCTACCAAAGTTGGAACTGCCAAAGCGGGTTGGAACGAAGTTACTTTTGTTGAACCTATTGAAATTACAGGTAAAGACCTTTATATAGGATACAGTGGTAAAGTACCAGCTGGTGGAGCTATTTATTGCGATGGTACAAGCAATCCTAACGGAAACTTCTTCTACGATGGTACAGCATGGAGCAATTTCACCAACTATGGTTACGAACCGCTTTGCATTCAGGTAATAGCTGAAATCAATGGTAACCTTCCGCTCAATGACTTAGCTGTTGAAAAATGTACCTTTGGTGCTCCTTATACACGTGTAGGCGATGATCTTAGCGCTACCATCACTATTAACAACTATGGCGAAAAGGAAACAAATATTCCTGCCATGCACTACAGTGTGGGCGATGGCAAAGTTCACGACATTAGCGTAGAAGGTCAGATTTTCCCCGAAGAGGTGCAGGCACTTGACATTACCATCAACACTGCCGATATGCCCGAAGGTAAGGTTCCCTTGAAAATCTGGATGGACGCTGACAACGAATACAAGGATAACGACACTCTCAACACCGTTATCTACACCTATAATGATGCTTACAAGCGCAAAACACTCATTGAACATTTCACCACACTTAAGTGCTCTAACTGTCCTCTGGGTCACGATGTGCTGAACGCTTTGGTTAGCGGACGCAAAGACTATGTTTGGGTAGCTCACCACATTGGTTACCAAACCGACGAACTCACACAGCAAACTTCATACAGTTTGCAAAAGTTTGGCATACAAGCTGCTCCGATGGGCATGTTCGACCGTCGCATGTTAAACAACAATGACTATGCTGACCAACCTGCTTTCAGTTTGCTCAAGGGTAATGGTTCTTCAGTTGTTTATCCGCACCTCAAACTCTTGCAAGGTCCTTTCGAGGTTGCCACATCAACACCCGCCTTTGTTTCGGTAAACATTGAAAATCACTACGACCCTGCCACACGTCAACTCACCACAACCATTAGTGGCGAACGCAACAAGATTTTCACTACCTTCTATAATCAGTCGTGCCTTACTGTTGAACTGATTGAAGACAAGGTGAACACAAAGGCTGCTCAACTCTATAGTGGCGAGAAGATTCACAACCATGTTTATCGCGATGCCATTACACGCATCACAGGCGATAGCATCAATTGGACTGACGACACTTACTCTGAAACTTACACTTACACCATTCCCGAAACATGGAATGCTGACAACGTAAGTGTTGTGGCATTTGTGAACCGTCCGACCGATGATGTTACGAATGCTGAAGTGCTCAACGCCGAATCGCTCAACATCAACCACGTAACGGGCATCCAAAGCGCAACTACTGTTAGTGCACAAGTGCTGAGTCGCATACTCTTCAACTTGCAAGGTCAACGCATCGACCGCGCTCCTCTTAATGGTGCATACATCGAACGTGTTGAAACCACACAAGGTGTGCAAACCATCAAGCACGTTAAGTAAGACCAACTATCCCCCCAAAAACACAATTTGGGGAGAAGATATACACCTATATTATATATAGAAGCGATGCCTTGAAAGGACAGAAAGCTTTGCCCTTTCAAGGTATCCCAAACAACCCAACAGATACAAACCCAAAAAATTTTATCCATATGAAGAAAACTTTACTCACCGCAGCCATGGCAGTGCTCGGAATGGGTGCAGCCTCTGCACAAGTTTGCGACAACTTCGTTGGAAACATCTTCGGCGTCATGTCCGACAACGGCGTATATGTAGCCGAATCTGTAGACGGAGAAATCGTCGTACACAACCGCCTCACTAATCAAGAATATTACGTACATGCAAGCGAAGAAGACCCTGTACTCAGCGGATCAGGCAATGGTCACGCATTGAGCAGCCAAGGCACACTCGTGGGCTACGATGGCTACAACGCATGCTATTGGGTAAAAAGCGGTCTTAAAGTGGTTCTGCCCACCACAAAAGATGCAGGCACCATTGATAGTGATGCAAGTGCTATTACCGACGATGGCAAATACATTGCTGGCTCATTAGCCACAAATGCAACAAGCGCCTACGATGGTTTGCAAAGCTTCCCCGTGCTTTGGACACGTCAGTCTGACGGCTCATATAGCGTAGAAAAACTCCCCTTCCCCGCAAAGGACTTCTCAGGACGCGACCCACAACACGTAACTGTCAACGACATCTCTAACGATGGCAAAACCCTCGTGGGTATGATTGTAGACTACTCGGGCTTCTTTATCTATCCCATCGTTTACAAAAAAGCCGATGACGGAACATGGAGCTACAAGGTAATTGGCGAAAACATCGTTTGGGATGGTGAATTGGCAAAACAAATTCTGCCCGAACCTACCATTCCTTCTGATATATGGTTCCCCCAACCCGAACAATACTACACCAAGGCCGACACCATTGCCTATAACAATGCGGTTACTGAATATAGCGACAAACTCGATCAGGTTAATGCTGGTCTCATCCCTCGCGACTCTCTCCCCGTTTATCCCCTTAAGTGGATGTACGTTAGCGAGAACAAAGCGAAGTGGCAAGCCGACTCTCTGCTCTACGAACAGCAGTGCGAACAATACTATGTAGACTTCGATGCCTACCAAAAAAGTTTCTATGCAGCAACAAAGGGTACCTCGTTCTTGCAGAATAACTTCTTCATCTCGCGCAATGGCAAATATCTCGGCTCTACTGTCAGCCGTGTACTTACTGACGAAGCTGACGATCCCGAAATGGGAGGCTTTGGAGGCGAAGAGGTATACAACCCTGTGCTCTTCGATCTCACACAAGATTCTCTCATCGCCAATGTTCGCGAAGACCTCACCCAACACAGCACTACTTGCGTAACCGACGATGGTACGCTCTTTGCTGCATCGCCCATGCTGGACTATGTACGTAACACCTACGTTGTTAAGCCCAATGCCGAAGAACCTGTACTCAACTTCTACGACTACATCAACCAACGCAGCGAAGCAGCTGGTCTCTTCCTCAAAACCAAATACTCTTTCGACGTTCCTACCGAAGTTGGTGGCGATGATGGTGATGATGGCGACTTCGGTGGCGGTGGTGATGGTGATGGCGACTTCGGTGGCATCGATGGTGACGACGGCTTTGGCGTAGCAAGCACCAAGCAGGCTATTGATGCAGATCATTACTTCACTTCCGACTACGTAATTGTTCCCGACAGCGTAATAACTGGTACTGTCTTCGCAAACAACAATGCATCTATCTTCCTTAGCTTTATGCAAGAGGAATATTCTGACAGCATCAACCACGCTTCTGTTAACCGCTCTTACGTTATCGACCTCAACCCAGGTGCAACTTCAAGCGTTAAGAACGTACAGAATGACCAGAACGTAGTAGCTCCTGTACTTCGTCGCGAATACTACAACGTAAATGGTCAGCGCATCAACGCAGCTCCCTTCAAGGGCGTATTCCTTGAAAAGCAAATCACTGCTAAGGGTGCCGTTACCGTTAAGCGCGTTAAGTAAGATCTCAAGAGTATGATTTTCTAAAAAATCGTTCTTTTATATAACTAATAACTATTAGGATATGCCAACCATTGGTTGGTGTATCCTTTTTTTGTTGAATGAAGTTTCTTGAGGTTTAGGCATAAATTACAATGAACTGTCCTTAACTAATATGTGTCAATTTAAAAAGATTCAACTTGCAATTTTAAGAGATAGGCGTGTTATAGTATATTGATTTACGGTTTGTTAAACTATTTTATTCTTATTTACCCCCCCCATTTGCTCTTTTTTGTCTAACATGGTACCTTTGCTCCCGAAATCTTTAAACAAAACAAAATTCTTATGAAAAAATTATTCTTAACCTTGTTGACTTGTATGGTAGGGTGTTCAAAATCCATAAAAAAAATCTGCACGAAATTGGCAAGGTTTTAG
>OIXW01000718.1_pt1 | contig 9984 bp, 6 predicted proteins | sample 1587951 | NCBI WGS metagenome assembly OIXW01 (sample SAMN03283239) | human gut metagenome | biome: human-associated habitat; material: feces | host: Homo sapiens | place: Peru | collected 2012
CTTGCCACGGTGGCGGTGAGGTCGAACACGTTTGCTGCCCACCAGATAGAGAGCAGGATAGACATCACACCCATAACAGGCACTACCGACATGGCTATAAAGTCGTACAACCAAGTTTGGTTGATATGCTTTTCGTGCCGCTTGCGTATGGCCTCCAATATGTTGAGGCGTGCCACCTTGTTGTTGGCAATCTCGCCAATGTGTTTGGCCAGATAGCGCTCTTCGTACACGGCCAACAAGTCGTAGATGCAAGTAACCGTCTGTATGCAAGCCAGCAGGAACATCCACCATATCAATATCTGTACCGAGAGCAGCGTGTAGCCGTACCATGCGGCAAAGGTTGATGCCACCATGATGGTGAGCGACACCCAGGTGTAGAATATGTCGCTGCGCGGAATATTGTTGTTGTGCCGTCTGATAACGCTCCATTGCCACAGGGTGAACGCCAGCAGTATGGGCGGGAAAATCAGTTGCACCAAATTGTTGGGTATGAAGATGATGCGGAAACTGATGACTACGAAAGACATCAGCATAATGGGCGTGTAAATGCGGAAACCGCTCTTGATTTGGTCGCCTTTGATGCGAATAAGCAGCGATACAAAGATGACACACAGCAGCCATGCGTACTCAATGAGCAGTTTCGACGCCATGAGGAAGAAGTTGTGGTACATGAATGTGCGGCACACCATGATAGATATGGCAAAGATAATCATGGCGGCAGCCAGAATGAGGCATACCTTTTTCTTCATAAACTCTTCGGTGCGGAAACGCTTTGGCACGAGCCAGCGCACCAGCACATTGCTCAATAGCGAGGCTACGAAAATGTAGAACAGTACAAAGATGCTCAGGCCCACCACGATAGGTCCGCGCCATTGCGACTCCACGTTGTGCTGCTTGTTTTTGTCCTGCACTTTCTCTACGTCGTACTTTTCGTTGGCATCGGCCTTGGCCATTTGCAGATAGCGCGAGAACTGGGCCAAAATCTCAAGGTAGTTGGCATCGCCGTTAATGAAAATGTTGTGCTGGATAGCCGTATAGCGTTGCAAGGCATAGTCGTTGAGTTTGCCCAGCTTGCCCGCTGTCATTTTGTAGTGCTGGTTGTCTTGCACCACGCTCTGCTTCATGCGGTCGAGGTTGTCGCGCAGGGCGGTGGCGTACTTCAGGCACGAGTCGCGGTCGGCCTGTCCTTGCTTGCTGAGCATGAAGGGCTGCATAGCGCCGTTGGGGGCGGGCTTGCCGCCAATAGGGCCCACCAGCAGCGGCGTGGGCTGTTTGCCTTTGACGGGCACCTGCGGGTGCGCGTTGTTGCCGGCCACAGCGGGCGGAATGGTCTGGAGCGAACTGATAAGCGCGTTGTAACGGTTCAGTTCCGTGTTGATGCGGTCCAAAATCTTTTGGTACGGCATGCTGCGCTTGTTAAACTCGTGGTAGAGCGATGTGGCCTCGTGGCAGGCGTACGTCATGTCAAACGTAAAGTCCTGTTTCTGCGAGTACAGCATCAGCCCTATTTGGTCGCTGCGCTGCATGAGCGATATCATCTGCTTGTGCTGCATCTGCGCTATCACATTGTAGCGTGCGATGTTCTGTTTCTGTTCGTTATATGTGTTGGCCAGCTCTGCTCGCAGCACAGCCAGTGTGGCGGCCAAGTCCTTTTCCTTCAGCACAGCGTGCGATGCCAGAGGCAGACAGCAAGCTATTGCCAGCAGCCAAACCTTGAGCATGGTGCCAAGTTGTTTGTGTGATATGTTCATGTACAAATAGTTTGTTGTAGTCTTTGGTGGGGGTGCGGGTTAACGGGTTGACAAGTTGACGGGTAAGTATGTCGTCCTGCGCAATTCCTCATGTTAAAGTAAACAAGACACGTGGCGCAACCCCCGTCCACTAATCCTGCCACCCGAAGCAGTCGTCAGTCCTTGTAAATAGCCTCCTTTATGCCCTTTGTGTTGACAGCGTCCTTGGTCAGTTCGGGCACATTGTAGCTCTTTGGCAGCAATATGTTCTGCACTGGATTGAGTTGCGGCAGCAAAAAGGCCTTGTGCCCTTGGCCGTTGCGGTCGAAATAAGCTATGTAGGGACGGGTGTACGACCCGTCGTCACGACGCGAGGCCACCACTATCCAGCGTCCGTTAGAGCTCCATGTGTGGTAACTGTCAGCGTCCTTGCTGTTGGTGGCTGCGAGCGGGTATACCTTGCCCGTTTGCAAGTCCTTCACATAGAGGTCGGCGGCCTTGTGCCAAATGTGGAACTGTCCGTAGTCGGCCAGCGTAAACAGCAAATAGCGTCCGTCAGGACTCACGCGTGTTACGGCGGCACTCTTACCCATGGCGGCGCAATCCACCTCCACCTGTGGTGTGCCAAATTGGCGGGTGGCTGGGTCGAAAGTCATGCTCATCACGTTGTAACGCACGTCCTTGTATATCTGTGTGATAATTTCGCGTCGCACGCTGTCGTTCTTGCCGGCAAACGCCTCGACGTGTGCCGATGTGTAGTAAAGTTTGCGTCCGTCGGGTGTCCAGCACGGAAAGGTCTCCATGTCGGCGTCCGTCTTCAGAATGTTCGACACCTCTCCCTTGTCCACATCGTAAAACACGAGGTCCGAACCATAGTCCACCACCTCAATCTTTTGGTGGTTGCGTATGTGGAAAGCCTGTCCCGTCTGGTTTGACGAGAACACCACCCAGTTCTGCGTAGGGTGCCAGGTGGGGTATGTGGCGCCGGCCAGTATGGAGTCGCTCTTGATGGTACGTTTCTCCACCTTGCCATTCTCAATAAACACGGTACCGCCATGCTTGGCGCGTACATGGAACAGCATGCGCTTCGTGCTGTAATTTTGGTAGTTATGACAGTTTACGCAATGGTTGTCTTTGTCGTCGTATTTGTCATTGTTTTCGTAGACAGTTTGCACGTCAAAGCCCTGCAAGTCGCGCTGATACAATCCCATTTGGCGGTACAACTCATACGACGGCTCAATCAGTCGGTACGACAGGTAACGGTCAATGTCCTCCTGTGCCACACTGATTTTGTACGACGGAAACTTTACCCATTCGCCCTCGCGCTTGGCGTAGAGCGTCACGTCAAGGTCCTTTCCGCGGGCAGCAGTGAGCATCTGTTTCCATTCGAGCGAGTCGAATTGCAACACACCGTCCTTGCCGGCAGCGGCCAGCACCTGGTGTCCTGCACCCTCGATGCAGCCCACATATTCGTCGCCTGCCGACTTTACCTGCACATTAAGCGGCGCAATGTTGGGCGGCACCACAATGTCGCGGTAGTCGGGGTATATTTTAGCGGTTTCGTTCACGCTTGTGGCCTCCGTTGGCACCACAGCCGTCGGTTTGCAAGCATTGAACATGACCATGCAGCCCATCACAAGGCCAGTGGCCACACATTTATATATATGGTGTATATTCATTGTGTTCTATTGAAAGCATGCCAAGTGACACATCAGTTCACCTGCGATTGGTTCTGTTTAGGTTTGACCACCTGGTCGGGGTCGTTATTCTCGGTGTAGTAATAATACACATACGTGCCCAGCCAGCGCTCACGCAACTCGTGACGCAGTTTCAAGCGGTTCTCCTTGCCCATGTAGGGCTTGGCGTCCATATAGAATGAACTGATTTCGCCGGGCACGAACTGTCCCACTTGCGGGAACTGCTGCAGCAAGCCATGGTTCTTGACATTCAGTATGGCCAGAGCCTGTTGCATGGCGCTGGGGAATGAAGCCCCCTTCTGTGCCAAAATTTGTGCACGAGCCAAGAACGATTGCAAATCCTTGCTGTAAAGGCAGGCCGCTGCCGATGTAATGAGTGTGGCATCGGTGCCCGAGTTCAGTCCTATGTTGTAGCCAAGGAACAAGGGCTGTTGGTAGTTCTGCTCAAAACGCTCCTCCCTCGGGTCGAGCGACAGCACATGTTGCAGTTCGGCATCGTCCTTCGCCAAGGCCGGGTTGTCAAGCATGGCCCAGTATTTTTCAACAAAAGCCCCCTCAAGTGGCATTTGGTCAATCAAGGTGAGGTATTTGCGGCAAAGTGCCTTCTCGCCCATCAGCAGAGCGCACACCGCCATGCGCTTGTAGTAAAACAGGCGCGGTCCGCCCATCACTACCTTGTCCATGGCGCAGCGGTAGCCTGCATTGAGCAAACCTGCGTGGTAGTTGCAGTCCGACTCAAACAAGCCATACTCCTCGTTGCCGTCAAGGCTGTCAAGCTTAAGTTTCGGAAAATCGTAGGGAATGTCGTATTGCCCCTCAAGCAGTTGGTCGCTCTCCTCAAGTGCCGCAGCATAGTAGGCAGCCACCGCCCGTGTGGGTTGTTTGGCCGAGCGTCCGGCGGCAATCATGCCGTCCCAGTCGGCGTCCCATTGCATCAGCTGCATTTTAGCCGTCAGCAGCGTGTTCTGCCCGGCAGTACGCGCCACAGCGGTAGCTCCGGCACAGAGCACCAATGCTGCCAGCATGCCCCATGGTTGCACCCGTGCGGGCAATTCGGCTTTAGCCTGTTTGCGTGTAATCAGCCAGCTCACAAGAGCCAGCACCGCCACTACGGCCAGCACAGCAAGGGCTATTATGATGAACAGCGACGGCTCGTTTTTGTAGTACAGGTTAACCCCGCGCCACATAATCCAGCCCAGTTGGGCCACGGGCAGCACAAAGCCTATGCCGTCCCACTGGCGTGGCAAGCGCATGGCGCGGTCGGCCAGCCAAGCCGTCAGCGTGTACACCGCAGCCATGCAGAGCGCACCGCTCCACACCCATTTGTAGACGAGCAAGGCCCAACGCCCCACCCAGTAAATGCCACCCATGGGCAAGCGCAGCAAGCCGTGCATGGTGTCGGCTGAGGCTGATATGTAACTCTCTTGTTCAGCTCGGGCCAGCACATCGCCGTAGCCCCATGTTAAAAACAAAAAAAGTGCTGCAAATCCCACAATGTATGTAGCCCACCGCGCCACACAAGGTTTTAAGGCTCCAAAGTGTTTCGAAGCCTTTCGTGGTGCAGCGGTTGTGCTTTGTGGTGCAGCAGACTGCCTATTACGTATTTTATTCACAGTGTTACAGTATTAAAAATTAGTGCAAAGATACTGCAACGAAAGAGAAAAGCACTATCTTTGCAGCGAAAATATAACAGGAAATCCCCAAATGTTTGAAAATCTAAGCGAAAGACTCGAGCGGTCTTTCAAAATATTGAAAGGCGAAGGCCAGATAACTGAGATAAATGTGGCCGAAACCTTGAAAGATGTGCGTCGCGCTTTGCTCGATGCCGACGTCAACTATAAGGTAGCCAAGTCATTCACCGATACGGTCAAGCAAAAGGCTTTGGGACAGAACGTGCTCACGAGTGTCAAGCCTGGCCAGCTCATGGTCAAAATCGTACACGACGAACTGGCAGCGCTTATGGGCGGAAAGGCTTGCGAACTCAAGCTTAGCGGCCGTCCATCGGTTATACTGATGGCCGGTTTGAACGGTGCTGGTAAGACCACCTTGTCGGGCAAACTCGCCCTCTACCTCAAGTCGAAAAAGAGCCGCAACCCCCTGCTCGTGGCCTGCGACGTTTACCGTCCGGCAGCCGTTGAGCAGCTGCGTGTGCTGGCCGAGCAGATTGAGGTGCCCATCTACATGGATCTCAACGAGAAGAACCCTGTCAAGATTGCACGCGATGGTGTGCAGGAGGCCAAGGCCAAAGGTTACGACACAGTGATAGTCGATACTGCCGGTCGTCTGGCGGTAGACGAGGAACTCATGAACGAGATTGCCGCCATCAAGCAGGCCATCACCCCCGACGACACCCTCTTTGTAGTAGATGCCATGACGGGTCAGGACGCTGTCAACACGGCCAAGGAGTTCAATGACCGACTCGACTATGAGGGCGTGGTGCTCACCAAGCTCGATGGCGATACCCGCGGTGGTGCTGCCTTGTCAATACGCACCGTGGTTGACAAGCCCATCATGTTTGTGGGTATGGGCGAAAAGATGGAGGCACTCGACGTGTTCCACCCCGAGCGTATGGCCGACCGTATACTCGGCATGGGTGACATCGTCAGTTTGGTTGAACGTGCACAGGAGCAGTTCGACGAGAAAGAGGCACTCAAGCTGCAACGCAAAATTCAGAAGAACCAGTTCGACTTCAACGACTTCCTTGCCCAAATTCAGCAAATCAAGAAGATGGGTAACCTCAAGGACCTCGCATCGATGATTCCAGGTGTGGGCAAGGCATTGAAGGACGTTGAAATTGACGATAATGCCTTTAAGGGTATCGAAGCCATCATTCTGTCGATGACACCCAAGGAGCGCCAACACCCCGAGGTGCTCAACCAAAGTCGCAAAAACCGTATTGCCAAGGGTTCCGGCACAACCATTCAGGAGGTTAACCGCCTTGTCAAGCAGTTCGACCAAACTCGCAAGATGATGAAAATGGTTACTGGTTCAAAAATGGGCCGCATGATGGCTCACATGCCCAAAATGCCCGGCATGCCAGGAATGCCACGTTAATGAATTGACCGGTTAATGGGTTAACGGGTTAACGGGTTGACCTGTTGACGGGTTAACGAGTAGAGACGGGTTAACGGGTTAACAAGTTATTTTGCTCATCAAGGCTCTGTTGTCGACAAGCCGAATGTAGAAGCATGCTTACTTGTCAACCCGTTAGCCCGTCAACCCGTTAACCGATCTTCTGCTTCGCCCCCGCAAACCGTACACTTGTAATCAAACACATTAAAAATACTATGACACCACAAATTATTGACGGAAAGGCCACAGCGGCAACCATCAAGGCAGAGATTGCCGAAGAGGTAAAACGCATTGTGGCAAATGGCGGCAAGCGTCCGCATCTGGCCGCAGTGCTTGTTGGGCACGATGGCGGCAGCGAAACTTATGTAAAGAACAAAGTGCTGGCCTGTGAAGCCTGTGGTTTCCAATCGTCACTCATTCGCTACGAGGACGATGTGACGGAGGCAGAACTCCTGGCCTGTGTAGACCGGCTCAACCAGGACCCAACGGTTGACGGCTTCATTGTGCAGTTGCCCTTGCCCGCACACATCGATGCGCAAAAGGTAACAGAACGTATCGACCCGCGCAAGGACGTTGATGGTTTCACCCCCGTCAATGTGGGGCGCATGGTCATAGGTTTGCCATGCTATGTGCCGGCCACGCCAAGGGTATCATCGAATTGTTGCGACGCTACCACATCGAAACAAGCGGCAAACGTTGTGTGGTGCTCGGACGCTCAAACATTGTGGGCAAACCCATGGCCATGCTCATGATGCAGAAGGCTTATGGCGATGCCACAGTAACTGTGTGTCACAGCCACAGTGCCACGCTGAAGGAGGAGTGCCGCCAGGCCGACATCATAGTAGCAGCCATAGGTCGCCCGGGCTTTGTCACGGCCGACATGGTCAAGCCTGGTGCTGTCGTTATTGACGTGGGCACCACCCGTGTGCCCGATGCCACACGTCCCAAGGGCTTCCGCCTGAGTGGTGATGTCGACTTTGAGCACGTGGCGCCCTTGTGCTCTGCCATCACCCCCGTGCCGGGTGGGGTAGGCCCCATGACCATCTGCATGCTCATGCTCAACACCCTGCAGGCGGCTAAGGGCGAGTAGCGGGTGAATGCCGCTAATGTGTGGCAGCATTTGCACGCGTATACAGCCCGTTGGCGGAATTGGTTGACCAAGCAATGTGTCAACCAATTCCGCCAACGGCTTTTTATATATAGGTTTTACCTCGTAGGCATAGTCCCTTACCAGCAGTTGCCGTATGGAACCGCTGCGGTGGCACAGAAGCGGGTGGGGCGCACGTTTGATGCAAAAAGTGCGGGGCATAAATGATATGCCGCAAACCCGCATGAGGAGGGGAGGAAAAGTCAAATAAATAAAGCTAAACTTGTGAGTGCCACAATAAAACATTATTTTTGCCTTAAAATAAAAACGACAAACACAAAACGAAATGAAAATTGCATTGATTGGCTACGGCAAAATGGGCCACATGATAGAAAATATAGCGCGTCAGCGCGGACACGAAATAGTGTGCATCATCGACATAAACAATATGGACGACATAGAGAGCGACGCATTTCGCAGCGCCGATGTGGCCATAGAGTTTACCAATCCTACCGCAGCCTATGGCAATTATCTGCGTGCCTGGCAGCAGGGCGTGAAGGTGGTGAGCGGCAGCACAGGCTGGCTTAAAGACCATGAGGCCGATGTGCGCAAGGCTTGCACCGAAGAGGGTCACACCTTGTTTTGGGCCTCAAACTTTTCGTTGGGCGTAGCCATCTTCTCTGCTGTCAACAAATATTTGGCCCGTATCATGAATGCTTACCCCACTTACGACGTGAGCGAGGTAGAGACACACCACATTCACAAACTCGACGCCCCAAGCGGCACCGCCATCACGCTGGCAGAGCAGGTGTGTGCCGAGCTTGACCGCAAGGACGATTGGGTGAAGGGCGAGGTGCACAATGCCGATGGCACCATCACGGGCAGCAAGGACCAGCCTGAAAATCTGCTTCGCATCGATGCCATACGCGAGGGCGAGGTGCCGGGCATACACACCCTGACTTACGACTCGCCTGCCGACATGATACAGATAACCCATTCGGCACACAACCGCAGCGGCTTTGCCCTTGGTGCCGTGCTGGCAGCCGAATTTACGGCCACACACGAGGGACTGCTCACTACCGACGATTTGTTCAAGTTCTAAACACACGCTAATTCAGTATGCAATATACCAAAGATGACGGTGCAGACAATCGTTCTGCACAAGACACTACCGTAATGAACAAAGCCGGGCGCAAGGACAAAAAGCCCTCGTGGGTGATGTTCGGCATAACCACTGCGTTGTATCTGGCCTTCCTCTATTGGGTAGGTTCGTGGTGGGGGCTTATCGTGTTGCCCCTTATATACGACCTCTACATATCACGTAAGATAAATTGGGGTTGGTGGCGCGAGCCCGAGGTAGGTCCCGTTACACGCTTCGTTATGAGTTGGGTAGACGCCATTGTGTTTGCACTCGTGGCCATCTATTTTCTCAACCAATTCTTTTTCCAGAACTTTGTCATTCCCTCGTCGTCACTCGAAAAGACTTTGCTCACGGGCGACTATCTGTTAGTGTCAAAGTTGTCGTACGGGCCGCGCATTCCGCAAACACCGCTTTACATGCCGCTCACGCAGCACACTTTGCCCATATTCAACTGCAAGAGTTATCTCGACCACCCACACTGGGACTACCGTCGTGTTGAGGGACTTGGCCACGTGCAGCTCAACGACATCGTGGTGTTCAATTATCCCGCTGGCGACACCGTGGCCCTCAACCAGCAGAACCAGGACTACTACCGCCTGGCCTACCAAATTGGCGACCAAATGCTGGGACAGCCTGCTGCTACACCCGATGCACAGCCCACGCTGGCTACAAGCACCATGCGCCAGGGCATGAGTTACGACGAGCAACAAGCCTTCTACCACCGCCTCTATGCTGCCGGAACCGCCTACATGCGCAGCCAGCCCGAACAGTTCGGCCAGATTGTGGCGCGTCCGACCGACCGTCGCGAGAACTATGTAAAGCGCTGTGTGGGATTGCCTGGACAGACGTTGCAAATTCGCAATAATGTGATTTACCTTGACGGCAAGCCCGACCCGCAGCCCGCCAATGTGCAGTTTGCCTATGAGGTGACTTTCAAGCAAGATATGCCTGTCGAATTGAAGAAGGAACTTGGCATCACCGACGAGGATCTGTACACCATGCGCAACGGGCAGACGGTGTGGATGCCCCTGACCAATGCGGTGAAGAACGAACTGGCCCACCACCCCGAACTGGTGAGCAGCATCAAGCCTGCTGCCCCAACGGCCGACTGGCTCTATCCGCAGAATATGCAGAAAAACTGGACAACGGCTAATTATGGACCGCTGTGGATACCGAAAAAGGGTGCCAGACTGCACCTTACCCTGCAGAATCTGCCCATTTACGAGCGTCCTATCCGCGTGTACGAGGGTAACGACC
>OIXW01000719.1_pt1 | contig 9984 bp, 10 predicted proteins | sample 1587951 | NCBI WGS metagenome assembly OIXW01 (sample SAMN03283239) | human gut metagenome | biome: human-associated habitat; material: feces | host: Homo sapiens | place: Peru | collected 2012
CCGTTTGCAATACGATTATACATCAATGATGGTTCGGCGGCTATTACGCATTTGTAGTTGTACTCAACAGTAAACCTCATACTGAGTTTGTTCTGATCAGCTTCAGACAGTGGCTGAATGGATTGCCATTTGTTATAGATTTTTTCTAATGTCATATTATTCGATGCTTTATCTACCACCATTAAAGGTGGTAAGTTACCACCTTTAATGGTGGTAGATCTATCTTTCTTGCAATTTGTTTTCTCCAAATTATGTTTTTTTTAAGTCACATCCACTCAATGCCATATACTTCTTTGATTTCTGACATGTTGTTTATACCATTTAATCCCAATCATCCAATAGGTTGATATATTCATCCATATCAATCTCCTCGTACACTTCGTGAGAGCATTCTTGATGCTCGCATTCGCAGCAATGGCATTTGCCATCACCGTTATGTCCACAGATGCACTCTACCTCTTCGTTTTTGTTCTCTGTACTCATGAGGCTATTTTACAATAATCGCACTATCGAGGTCAGCGTCTGGCATATTGGTGAAATCCTTCTTATATTCCAATGTTCCATCTTTAATCAACATGGCTTCCTCATTAATTGTGTATTCCACGCATAACTTGTTTACCATTTTGCGCTCTTCATCCATCATTTCATTTTGTATGACGGTTATCGCCTGGTGCATATACTTATTGCGCCCGGTTTTAATATCACCATCAACTTTATATGGAATGATAGCATCAAATTTCACTTTAGGACAAATTAGACTATTCTCTTCTATGGCCGTATTGATTTCATCTCTCTTCTTGCGAAAGAAATTAGGACCATGATGATCTGCATCATAAATCTTAGGCATAGCTATTACCAACTTCCGTTCATATTTGAACTTTCGAAGTTCTCGGTTCTCTCTTATGCAACAACCCACAATGATTTGTCCAGCAACGACAGGATAAACCGTGCCTGCAATCAACACGTCGCCAACCTTGTACACATGACGTGAACCATCCAGAAAAAACTTGAAACGGCTTTTATTATGGAATTTTTGGATATCAGAGTTTGAAATTCTCCTAAATCCATCTTTGAGAGGATGGTCTTCTGCATATTTGTCATGCATATCCATTGAAACCTCATCTGACTTATGATCCTCAAACTCACCAAACGTGTCTTGCTCCCTTTCGTCAATAAAACGTTTAAGAGTATCATATGACGATACCCTTTTATCAGAAGTTTTGACTATGTAATCAATAACAAGCCCCATATTTCACTCACTTGTTAGGTGTTAACAAATCTCGTTTGTCTATGTCGAGCAATTTTGCAATTTTCTCCAAAGTGTATAAATCTGGCTGTACAGTGTTGCTGCACCATTTACTAACGGTACTGCTTGACTTGCCAAGTTGTTCGGCTAGCCATTTGCCTGTCTTGTTTTGTTCTACAAGGACAATTTTCAAACGATTTAAGTTTGCCATTTGATTTCAATTTATTGAATGTTGCTGCTAAGGTATTGATTTTTATTTATCGAGCCAAGGAAATGAAGCAAAATTTAGCCAAAATCACCCAAAATGACAGCTTTTCATTACGCTTTAAAGCGCGAAACTTCTATTTCTGCAACTTGTAAGCTATCAAAAAAGGCACAAAAAGAAAACTCCAGCATCATTATCAGTCGAAGATAACGATGCTGGAGTTGCTGGAATATGTGTAAGAATGTGAGGTATTGGACTATAGCACTAACACTACGCTGAAGCGGTTAGCTTCTTTGGGGGTGAACTGGCTGATGCCGCCGAGACTAGTAGCTTTCAGGTTTTCTTTGGGGACTCCACGACTCATAAGCTGGTGACCGATGTACTTGGCTCGCTCGATGCTCAGAGCACGGTTGCGTTTGTTTGATCCAGTTGCTCTATCTGCTGCTCCCGATATATGAATGGTTAAGTTTTGTTCTTTTGCAATCTTTGCAATCTCATCAAGATTGACCAACTGTGATTTGTCCACCAATTTTGCTGTGTTCAACTTGAAATAGAAGTAAATGGGAACACCTATGGTCACTTTAGTGTTTTGTGACAGGCTATCCGAAGAACTATCATTGTTCTCATTTCCTAATGATATTCTATAACGAAGGGAGTTAAGACCACTATAATTGTTCTTGTCTGTGGATTGTGCTTCGATATTGTTGTTAGCATTGGCTTGTTGTGAGTGTTCCGAATATCTCTCCAGAAGATAGTTGTTTTGGTTGATGTACGGACGAGCATCAACGACTTTTTTCCATCCCCTCTTGCCTATTGTGTACGACAAACCGACTGAGGCACTGACCATGTGGTCACCAAATCTGCTTGAAGCGCCGACGCAATCAAAGCTTCTCATGGTTGTCATACCACTGATTTCACCGACAAGATGAAGACGGTCAGCAAGAAGATAGCGAAACTCAACACCATAGCTGAAAGCAAACGGATGGTTGCCGGAAGGGACATTATCTGTCAGGAGATAACCAGGAGTGTTTGAAGAGTTGTGTATCATACCGACACCAACGTAAGGAATTACATCAAATTTCGACAAACCATACTTGTTGCACTGCAGATTGTGCGTGAGATTATACATGAAGTCTGCATGAACGAACTGGTACTTCATAGATTGTAAGTTTGCGTTCTTGAAATTCAGCCCTTGATAACCAATTCTGCCACCAACAGCAGGAGTGAACCACTTACCAACACCGATTTGCAACACAGGCATAACACGGTCGAAAAGGTCTCCACAACCTATTGGAGTGCCTATGAAAGCTGATGCGCCACCTTTGGTTTCTATGAACCAGTTGTTATCCCAACCAGTAGTTGATGTTATACCGTCAAGATAAGATGGAGTTAAGGGAATAAGCAACTCGGCTTTGTCCCTTGCTTCAATTTGGCATCGTTGCCGTGCCGTTACAATACTGTCTCTTGCCATAGACACCATAGATGTCAGGCTGAGCAGAAACATGAATACATACTTCTTCATAATTTGAATTTGATTGTTTTACTTTCTTCTGTTATCTCTTTAGTTTTGACACCTTGAACCCCATTTCTTGGAACTTCTGTCTCCATTGCTGACAGATGGGGCTGTTCTTGGTGTGTTCGTTGAACTCTTGCGCAGAGTTGTGTAAGAGTTGTTTTTGCTTTGGCGTTAACCATTCTGGAGAGTTTTGCCGCTTCTCCGATGGTAAGACACCTGATTCCTGATGCAATTCCATATTTTCTTAAATCTTGGTCTGTGATACCCGATGCCTTTAGCCTTTCTATAAGGCTTTCATCAATTCTAATATCTTTAAGCTTGCCGAAGCTGCCATGACCGAATGTAGTCATCATCACCACATTACCACCCTTGCTTTGTATGTAGTCCCTCATATCCCGAAGTTCGGCACCCGATGTAATAAAATCATCCAAAAGGATATAATCTACCCCTTTCTTGACCTCACCTTCAAAACGTACACGTTTACTAATCCTTGATATGTCGGAGGCATTGGTATGGGAGACATCTGTGACCGCTATGATATTATGGTCTACGTTCATCCCTATTGCCGAGAATTTTGCAGCGTAAGCAGCAGGTATCATATTGACCTTGCTGTCTTGCATCTTGTGATTATAAGCAATATGGGCGTTGGGATAGCATCTTGCAATATAGCCGACCTTATCGTCCTTAACCAAGTCGTTGACCAAGCGTAACGCTGCATCATAATCTCCATGTTTTGCTGCATGGAAATCAGGATGTTTGCGTGCTATGGAAGAATTGGTATGATTGATAACGGCAGGGAAAAAGTTACCCCAAGCCATTCCTTCTGGCATATTGTCTTTCTGCTGTAACATATATATCGCTGTGCTCAAATCAACTTCTATTGGCGTATTTCCAAGATACATCTCTGCTCCTTCTTCTTCAGATATGGTGAACAACACTTCTAATTTAGGGTTCGGCTCATATATTTTAACGATGAAATCGGGGCTGTTCGGTGCTTCTTGCCGCTACCTCCTCATGTTGGGTTTGTGGTTTGGTTTGCTCTTGTGTAGACTGACTTTCTTGACTTGACACAGTTGGTCTTTCTGCCTTGTTACCAAAAACAGGAGTGAAAGCCTTGTTCTTTTCACGGATGTCCGAGAAATCAGCCTCCCAACCGTCTCGTTCAAGACGCTGCGCCACAGCATCAAGCCTCTGACTGATGAATGAGGAAGAACGCTTGACATCCATTAGAGAGGTCTTGATGAAATTGGGGTCTTCCTTCAGACTGTCAAGCCAAGACTTCAAGTAAGCTGCGCTGTCGCTTTTTACATGCTTCTCCATGCCGTACTCTGAAGAGACAAGTGCGGCTGTAAGCTCTGCGACAAGTTCTTCCTTTGCGTATGACTCACTTCCAAAGGTGGAGCCAGAAACCAATCGGTTCAAGCGGTTTTCTGAACCTGAGGCATGACTCATCTCATGTAAGAGATTGCTGTAGAAGGACTCACCATCTATGAACTGTGCCTTTTCGGGAATGACAATCTCGTCTTTGCTGATGCTATAATAAGCATTGTCACCATGAATGGGCTTTATTGGACATACATAGAGGTCTTTCTCTATCATGGCATCCAGAGCCGGGAAATCAACCATACCTTCTGTGGTGCGCAGACTTTGTCCAACGGCTTCATCCTTGAACTTTTGATACATCTCTGGACGTGCTTCTTTGAGATTGGTCTGGTCGAGATTGAAGACGTTATAGACCTGCAACTTTGGGTAGACATTGTAGTTGTTCCTCTCGTCTTGACTAAGCTGCTTATAATCGTCGTACTTGATGTGCTCTTTTGTTTCTTTATTTACACATGTGAATGTGGTCAGCATAACCGGTGTGCTCTTTTCTCCTTTGTTGATGCCAACACGAGGGAGCTTGTTGCCGTTCTCATCAACGGCAGCCTTCTTACCATCCTTGTCTTTTGTGAAGTTCAGACTTACAATGCGGTCAAAGGTGGCATAACGGGATGTCTGCCATCCATTCTTTTCCTGCATGAGCATCAGAACAATGCTGTTCATGCCATTGTAGTTCCGACCATTGAGGTTTTTGGGCAATTGGGCTACTTGTGGTGAAAACCAAGGCTTCTTCCAGTCTTCCTGCAAGTTGCGAATCTTTTCAATCATAAGTTCCGCAAAGGTGTTCAAAGCGCGGTCTTCCGCACTAAGCCCATCGGAATTGTATGTATTCTTTTTCATACGCTCATCTTTACTGTTGGGTGTTGATGTATTCGGTCATTTCATGCACACGACAAGAAAGTCTTACCACGTCATTGTAGGCTGAAACCTGCAATTCACCGGTTATGTCCACATGTGCCTTGGAGTGCATCCATTCAGGAATGATGCTCTCGACTGCTGCGCCTTTTTCTGGGAAGCGCATGAAATTAACCCATGTGCTCATATACTCCTGTCCGTTCTTTTCCAAGGAATAGGCAGAGAACACGATGAACGGATGACCGTTTTTGTCTGTCTTCTGCTGATAGATATTCTCTTTCTTCAGATAGCCACGGAATGAGAGTGTACCTGAAATAGAGTCAAGTTCAGCCACATTCTGGGCAGTTATGGTGTTGCCTGTCAGATAGAAATTCAAATTGTCTCCTTTCTTGCGGATGTCCAAATTGCCGTTTACTGCCACACGCAGTCCTTCAACATAGGACTGCGCCTCGTCCTGCTTGGCGTTTGGAAGCGAGACAAACACATCGATGCTTTTACTTATTGTCTTAGCATCCGTTAAAACGACTGTCATTACAAATGACAAATACGGATTGTTGTTCTTGTCTGTACGAACATTTGCACTGCGCTTTATCGTACCTATGACATTTGCTTCTGCTTTAATCATATCTTGTAAGTTTGATTGTTATTATCTTCTTTGAATGGTCTGTTGCTGGGATTGTTGCTGTGCTTCAATCTGCTCATAATTGTTGGATGCCTGATAAGAGAATGTTATGGCATTGACAATGCAGCCAATCCTTTGTCTCTTTGTGGTATCGTCACTGTCGCTTTGAAGAATGTTGGAGATACTGTTCTTCTCTGCATTGGTCAATTCATGGGAGTATTCCTGCTTGCCGTCATTAACTACAAGAACCGCATTTCCTTTGTCATTGATGCTCAATACAGCAGACTTTAGGTTGGGGACAAAGCTGCTGATGTCAATATGCCGATTGATAACAGCATCACTGACCGCTTGCATCTTTTCTTCCTTACTCTTGTTCTCCATCTGGATTGTAAGCATAAGCAATGTCATGAACATTTGCATAAGGTTTCCCAAGAGACCTTTGTCTCCTCCACCTTCAATGCCGAGAGCTGCATCTTCAGAGCCGAGGAGTCTACTCATCCAGTTTTCTGGTGTTTGCTCGTCGGTGTTTACAGCTTTCGTTCCGGCTGTCATGTATTCGGCAAGTATGTTCTTTCCGTTATGTTGTGCCTCGATATTGAGATTGCCCTTTTGACTGATTTCTGCAAGGTAGGCAGCAGGATTGACCCATTGCAACTTATTGTCTGCCGAGACGTTAATGACACCAAAATGAAGATGCTCACCAGTGGTTCGTATTCCGGTATTACCCGAAACGCCCAACTTCTGACCAGCATTGACCGTATCGCCTTTCTTGACGGATATTTCACTAAGATGCATGTATTGCACCCTTGTTTTAGTTCCGTCTTCACGAGCATACTCCACCGTAATGGTTTTACCGCCACCAGTTGTAGTTCGATGATCGACACCGATAACCACGCCATTGTTTTCTGTGGCAAGGACATTGTCCTTATTGGTCTTGATGTCTATGCCGTGGTGTATCTGCGTTTTGCCTTTGTTTATAGGATCTTCACGTTGACCGTAAGGAGACGTAATGAGCATGAACTCCCTGCGCTGTACCGGCATACTGTAACTTGATTGTGGCAAATTCATTCCAGTAGCTTTGGCTTTTGCACCTTCATTGTTTGACAATGGGTTGGACTGAACACCGAACTGCTTTCCCTCGGCATTCATCTGTTGTATCACCATTTTGTCAAAACGTTGGAGCTTTGCACCTTCAATAACATCAACTAATGTGGACACATAGTTGCTATCAGACGCATAACCACCTTTTTTGATACCTGCAGCCCAACCTTTATAGTCATCATGAGATAGTTTTCTAACATATTGTTGGTACCGCTGCGCCATGAGTACCTTGGAATGGTCTTCATAGCTTTGCCCTACATTGTCATATTTCTTGAATTTCTCATTTGGCTTGTCATCGTCTGCCAGGACATAGTTTCCATTATATGTACCCTTTACGCCGAAATGGTTGTTGGCTGAATTTGCCAGTGGGCTTCTGCCGTCGGCAGACTCTATGATGCCCTGGGCAAGAGTTATTGATGCAGGTATGCCATATCGCCGCATCTGCTCCATAGCATACTCTGCATATCGTTCTATATATTGCTGTCTTGATGATGTCATATCATACTGCTTTATCTGTGCATACCATGACGCTCCTCTTTCTGAGCGGAGACAACTTCCTTAACCTCTTGCTTGACTTCTGGCTTGTTTTCCTCCTGCTGTGAGGTTTTCTGTCTTGGAGATTCCAACTGGTCACAAATGGCAACTCGTTCTCCTGCTCTGATAAGCTTGGGAAGGTAAGTGTCGAGGGCATGATATGGAAAACCAGCCATCATTAACGGCATTCCTTCCTCGTCCATACGCTTGCTGTGCTTTGTGAGCGTGATACCTAAGATATTGGAGGCCTTTACCGCATCCTCCTTGTAGGTTTCATAGAAATCACCACAACGGAAAAGCAATAGTGCATCAGGGTGCTTTTGCTTCAAATCGTTGTATTGCTTGATAATCGGTGGTACATTCGACTTCTGCTGCTGTCGTTTCTCCTCCTCGTGGTATTCACGATGCTCATTCTCCTCATGGAGCTGAGTACCGTCCACATCAGGAGAGATAGAACGCTTCATCTCCTCCAGTTTTCCTGCAAGGACATCAGAATACAGAATGGCTGCGAGGTGTGTCTTGTAGTCCTGCTTGTCATCTGCAAGCCACATTCTTTGCCATTGCGACTGGTTTATCTGCACGGACTTCTGCTTCTCGTCACCGATGGTGGCAACAAGTAGAATTTTGTTGTCCTTTGTCTTAAAGGCATTGACCTTGCTGATAAGGTCTAACGCTTCTTGTGAGGCATTGCTTCTAAAGATGTTGGCTTCCTTTTCGGGATTAGCTGCCACTACTGAGTAGTATTTCTGAGCGAACTGGGTTTTGAATTCATTCACATGAGTCTCATCATGGTCATTCTTCATCATGTCAAAATACAGGCTGACATCCTCACGACTAGGATGAACTGCAAAAGTTCGGTCATTCTCAGGCTTTGCTGCGAATGTCCACTTGCCTTCATCGTCCTTCAGCATTGAGATCTGTGTAAAGGTTGATGGAACCTTGTCGATAGGAAATTGTGAAGCCCAAGCCTGTTGGCGTTTTTCAGAAGGCTTCTCGATGAGTTTGATCTTTTCTCCATTCTCGGCCTTCTTTATCATCCCAACTGTGCGGTTCACGTCATGGAGAACCTTTTGCGCCATCGTCGGATCCGCTTTCAGTTCGGAAATGATATTCGGTAACTGTTCAACGGTCTGCGGACGCATCTTCGCTGTCATGCCCAATTCAAGCATTCTGTGTGCAGACGCAAGCTCTTCCACAAGCATTTCCATATGTTGCTGTACTTCTGACGGTGTCTTTACGCCATCGACGGAAAGTCCTTCTCGTCCCAAACGTTGTGGAACTCCAGTCGCATGAACAATCTGCCGGGTTACCTCTTGCACATAGTCTGCATACGAAGGAAAATCCTTCTGGGCAGGGATGTGTAATGTGTCTTTTTTGCTATCATAATGTGCAATGCCAGTGGCATCCTTGCGTATAGGGACGAGATTGTCTTTCATACTTTGGATGAACTTGTTGACATCCATTCGAAGGAGCTTTTCATCTGTCGGCCTGTTTGCTCCAAACTGCTCCACCTGCTTGGCGTATTCGTCCTTGTGAACATGGGACATGGTGGTTTGGTCGATGTTGAAGACCGTATACACATCCTCACGAGGATTAACCTTGTACTTCGCTTTCTCTGCATCTGCGAGAGAATTGTATTCAGTACGGCTGATTTTATCCTCCGTATTGTCTTTGTTGACGTACTGGTTGAGATTCTGCCATACGAAAGGTACTCCTTTCTGTCCTTTCTTCACGGCTTCGTTGCGGTCGTGGGTTTCATTAAACATCGTGTAGCTGTTGGTCTTGAACTCACCGCTATCACTATGCATTGCCATAACGAGAGCATTGACGGGAGTAATCCGTAATGTCTTGTCATAGAACTGAGGCATCGCCTTTTGCCCTGCATTAAGCAAGGTACCTCCATTCTTGTTAGCTCTTTCAAGGGCTGCAACTAAGACTTCCGCTTGTCGCTCTGCACCTGTTTTTTTGTTGATGTTTTCTTCTGCCATAATATCGTATCGTTTAATGGTTTGAAATGTTTATCGTATTCCTCTGACTTGTTCGCGCTCTTGTTTTTGCTCATAGCTTTCTGAGGCATTGCGCAAATCCTGTCTGTTGGATATTGTTGCTTGGTCTGCTTTGGCAAGTATGCGGTTGGCAATCGTGTTCACAGTCAAGGCTCCCTCATTGTATGCTTCGATAACTGATTGCGGTAAAGTGACAAGACGAGGAACATTATCCATGTCAACAAGTAACACGTTACCTTCTATCTGTGGGTTCTTCAGCCGTTTGTCAAGCTCTTCATCTGCGTACCGTTTATAGCGAGAAACAGGTTGCTCGCCATTTTCTTTCCGATACTCGGCAAGAGCCTCTTGACCAACAGTATTGAACAGACTGGCACCACCATACAACATGAGTGGTATCTTCATCAAAGGATTTCTGATGAATGTTCCACTGACAAGGGCCGCCAAAGGCATCATTGTTTCCTTGTTCAGGCTTTTTTTTCTGCTTGTCTGCCATGAACGGAACATTCAGAATTTTGGCGA
>OIXW01000721.1_pt1 | contig 9952 bp, 10 predicted proteins | sample 1587951 | NCBI WGS metagenome assembly OIXW01 (sample SAMN03283239) | human gut metagenome | biome: human-associated habitat; material: feces | host: Homo sapiens | place: Peru | collected 2012
TTCATGTCCCTAATCCCATGTAATTATAACTCGAACAAAAAGGTGAATGTCAAGGCTGCCTAATAGGTAGCTTTGGCAATACCAATTAATAATATGCTTTTTTTGAAAAATGTTGGATGTGCTAACTGCTGAAAATCAGTAGTTACGTTCTAACGGTGATTTACTTACTTTCGAACGGTAGATTACAGATGAGATAATCTATTTATCAGTTCTAGGAAACTAAAGACAACAATTATGGAAAGATTTTCAGATAGATATGGTTATACGAAGCCAAGTAATATTTTTGTTAAAGAAGGTTTGACAAAGCCTATACAAGATTGTATCTGCTCATGTATAGATGAACTTGAGAATGATTTGCGCACAGTGTCAATTGATGATTATGAAAATATGCAAATACATATTTGGATGCATTATTTTTTTCGTAGGAAAAATGATTTCTTTTACGAGAGGAATAAGAATATCTTGGTGTCCTATATCAAAAATTTGGATGTAAAATGGTATGAGAAGTTAAACCTAGTAGAATATGTGATTCAATTACTAAAGTCTGCTTTTTCTGAAGATTATAGATATCGTGATGCATATGTTTCTTTTGTCAATAGACTAAATAGCTATTTTGGAGATTTGCATTTTGCCTATAGGGTAATAGATGGCTTGATAGTTGAGGTAACAGCAGAAGAGGAAATTAAGGCTATTGAGATATCATTGGAAAGTTCTAAAGATAATATTAAGGAGCATCTTGAATCAGCTTTAGAATTATATGCTAAAAAGCCTATTGGTGACTATCGAAATTCGATAAAAGAGTCAATTTCTGCTGTTGAGGCTTATTGTAGAGAGAAAACTGGCGAGAGTACTTTAGGTAAGGCATTAAGTTCTATGGAGAGTAAAGGCTTCGTTTTCCCAAAGATGTTGAAAACGGCATTTGTAAATTTGTATACTTATACAAATCAACCAGATACAGGAATAAGACATGCTTTGATGGATGAAGATGGAAAATATGTCCCTGGTCAAGAAGAGGCACTGTTCATGTTGGTGTCTTGTTGTTCTTTTTTGAACTATTTGAAAAAGAAAGAAGTGTCGAGCTAAGGAAGTTCCACTCATTATGCCTCCTCGCTCTAATAACAACAAGCGAATAGCGAAGAATACATTGCTTCTTTACTTCCGAATGCTCTTTATGATGGTGGTGTTGCTGTATAAGAGCCGAGTCATATTGAATGCGTTGGGAGTGGAACACTTCGGAATATATAATATCGTAGGTGAAGTCGTGGCATTGCTCTCTGGTATATGTCAACATCCTGTACCTAAGCAAATTATTGATTCAATGTGGGTGGTGACCAACGTGAATTATGAACTATAATAAACAAAGTGAAAATCATGATAACATTTGTTAGAAATCCAGAAATACAACTTTTTACGGACTTTATAAAAAGATTTGAAGATGCAGAGTTACTGCGAAATAGAACGGAACGTATTACAGTCGTGGTTCCTGGAGATATTCTTGCAAAAGCATTCTGGGATTCTGAGCCATTCGTTTTTAATAGAGCTATAAATAAAGGCAGTATATGGTATAATGAATACAAGGTTAATGAAATAGGTCTTGATCAAGAAGAGTGCTATGCTTGTATAGCTCATGAATTGGGACACATGATGGATCCAAATCAGAGAAATCTAGAGCATCAACAAGACCGAGAGATTTATGCAGATAGTATCGCTTGTAAATTAGGATTAGGAGACAGTATGATTTCTGCTCTTCATAAGATGATAGATTATTATCAGCAGCCTAATGGAGCAGCAGATGATAATGTGTGTATAGATAATTTACAAGAACGTATTAACGTTTTAGCTCTGTAAAGAAAAAGTTTCCCAAGAATAAATAGATAGACACAATTTATGATAGATATAAAAAGAAAAGAAGATTGTTGCGGATGCAACGCATGTGGCGATGCATGCCCCAAAGGTTGTATAACATTCAAAGAAGATATTGAAGGTTTTTCTTATCCTGTAGTTGATAAGGAAACTTGCATTGATTGTCATCTTTGTGAAAAGGCATGTCCTATTATCAATGTAGAGAAACTGAAGAAAAATGATTTTGAACAACCGGAATGTCATGCTGCCGTAAGCAAGAACATTATGACCCGATTTGCAAGTACTTCGGGGGGAATGTTTTCTGTTTTGGCTCTCCAGATGTATAAACAAGGGGGATACGTTGGTGGTGCCATATTTGATGAAGGCTGGATGGTTAGCCAATTAATTTCCAATGACAAGTCTGATTTAGAGAAAATCCGTGGCTCAAAACTTCATCAGAGCAATTCTCAGGGATTCTATGAAAAGGTAAGGGATTTGCTGAAAACTGGCGAGAAAGTTCTAGTTTGTGGTATACCTTGCCAGATGGCTGCATTGAGATCCTTCTTAAAGAAGGACTACGAGAACCTTATTATTGTAGATTTGATATGTCGTGGTATTAATTCGCCTAAGGTTTTTAGCAAGTGGCTTTCTTTCCTGGAAGATGAGTATGGGGCTAAAGTACAACACTTCCGTGTGAAGAGCAAAGAACTCGGTTGGAGAAAACTGACAACTAAGGTAGTGTTTGAAAATGGAAAAGTATTGTATGATACCAATGATACTAACTTCTTTACTATAGGTTATCTATCTACTGGAGTTTATTGCCGTCCAAGCTGCTATGAATGTAAGTTTAAGGGCTTCCCTCGTATAGCCGATATTACAATTGGTGATTTCTGGGGAGCAGGTAACACCATAGGAGAAGAGATGGATGGTGATATTGGTACATCTGTTGTCCTTCTGAATAATGAAAAGGGAAAAAAATATTATCAGTCCATAGCTAGCAAACTAAAGGAAAAAGAAGTTCCTTTTGATGTTGTAGTAAAGGGTAATCCTGCATTGATAAGCCCATTGTTGCCTCCTAAAGTGAATAGAGAGGATTTTTATAAAGATCTTGATAAGAGTAGCTTCAAGAATATAGCGACTAAATATATTCATCGTGCTATTGATCAGAAGCCATCCAAGAAACGCCAAATCAAAAACTTGGCTAAGTTTATTCTTGGCGTCAAGGGGGTTGCTGGTATAAGCATTCCAACCTATTGGAAGAATATAAAATATAATCTATTTTCAAAGAAAGTTCATACAAATATCTTGCACGCCCAATATATACTGATTACTAAGCATACAATCTTGGATATTGCTAAGAATGCAAACATATCTGTTGGTGGTGTTGTATATCTCGGTATCAAGCGAGTTAAAGGTTCTAAGTTGGAAACCCGTATATTGGTTGAAGATGGCGCAAGTCTTGATTTCAAGGGCAATGCCACTATTATGTATGGTGCAGATATCGAAGCTTTCAAAAACTCAAAGATTATATTTGGTAAGTCTTTTATTTCAAATATCGATTTTACCTGCATCAGTGCAGAAAAGATAGAATTCGGAGACAATGTTTCCTTTGGCCGTGATTGTGTTGTTCGTGATAATAATGGCGGACATTACATTTCAAGACGTGGTTTCAAAAATGCCCATCCTATTACAATAGGGCAGCATTGCTGGATTTGCGAGAGCAGTACTCTGATGGCAGGAACTAAATTGGGAACTGGTGTCATTGTTGGAGCTAAGTCGTTTGTACGTTCATCTATTCCGTCATTTACAATGGCAATGGGACATCCTGCAGAAGTCGTTGACGAAGATATTTATTTTAAAATGTAAGCATTAAAGTATAGATTATGTTGTCATTTAAAGAATTAAAGAGAAATCTTAAAAAGGATATATCAAGTTATCCTACCATAAAAGTTGCATTGTTAGGCGATACTGCTACTCAGTTTTTGGCTACAGCAATCAAAGGTTGGGGAGTAGAAAGAGGATATCAGATTGATTTATTCGAAGCAGAATATAACCAGGTAGAGCGTCAGTTTATGGATCCAACCAGTGATCTGTATCAGTTTGATGCTCAATATATAGTTGTTTTCCAATCTACTCATAAGTGGAATGAACACTATAGTTTGCTCTCAGCCCAGGAACAATTATCTTTAGCAGATAACCGGTTGGACTTTGTTAGAGAAGTTTGCGCATCTACCCAAGCCAAGGTTATTTATTTCAATTACCCGGAAATAGAAGATACAGTCTTTGGCAGTTATGCAAACAAGGTAGAGTCTTCCTTCACCTATCAGGTTCGAAAGATGAATTTTGAATTGATGAGATTGTCTCAGGAATATCAGAATCTCTTCATTTGCGACATTGCTGGCTTGCAAAACAAGTTAGGTCGTGACGTAATGTTCGATCCTATGGTATATACAACTACAGAGATGATTCTCTCTCTGGATGCCGTTCCATACGTTGCTTCCCGTGTAATGGATATCATTTGTGCTATCCAGGGAAAGTTTAAGAAATGTATAATCTTGGATCTCGATAATACTCTTTGGGGTGGTGTCGTTGGTGATGATGGCTTGGAAGGTATTCAGTTGGGACATGGCTTAGGAATCGGCAAGGCTTTTACCGAGTTTCAGATGTGGATCAAAAAACTGAAAAACAGAGGAATAATCATCTGTATCTGTAGCAAGAATGATGAAGACAAGGCAAAGGAGCCTTTTGAGAAGCATCCTGATATGGTGTTGCGCCTTGATGATATTTCCGTGTTTATGGCAAATTGGGAAACAAAAGTTGATAATATCCGCCAGATTCAGCAAATCTTGAATATCGGCTTTGATTCAATGGTATTCATTGATGATAATCCTTTTGAGCGAAACATGGTTAAGGAGAATATCGCAGGCATCACAGTACCGGATATGCCAGAAGACCCTTCCTGCTATTTGGAATATCTTTATTCTCTCAATCTTTTTGAAACAGCCTCTTATAGTGCAGCAGATAAGGACAGAACCAGGCAATATCAGGTACAGGCTAAACGAGCAGCATTCAGCAAATCGTTTACTAATGAAGCTGACTTCTTGAAGTCTTTGGATATGGTTTCTGAGGTAGAGGGCTTTACAAAGTTCAACACTCCTCGTGTAGCTCAACTTTCTCAAAGAAGTAACCAGTTTAATCTTCGCACTGTAAGATATACGGAAGATCAGATTACTGCAATAGAAAATGATCCAAAGCAGAAAGGCTTTGCTTTCAGTTTGAAGGATAAGTTTGGTGATAATGGATTGATTGCTGTTGTGATACTCCAGGAAAAGGATGCTGAAACTTTGTTTATAGATACTTGGTTCATGAGCTGCCGAGTTTTGAAGCGTGGTATGGAGAACTTTACGCTTAATACCATCGTGGCATGGGCAAAGGAGAAAGGGTATAAGCAAATAATAGGTGAATACCTGCCTACCCCAAAGAATGGTATGGTTGCTGAACATTATACAGCACTTGGTTTTGACAAACTGGATAATACAGAAACTGCTCAATGGCAACTGAATATAGAGAATTATCAATCAAAAGAATGTTATATAATTAAGAAATAAAAAAATGGAAAGAACAGAAATTTTAGAGAAATTGAATGAGATTTTTATTGATGTCATGGATTTGGACGATGACTTCGAATTGAATGAAGATATGAGTGCAGATGATATCGAAGAATGGGATTCTCTTTCACATATTCAGTTGATGAAAGCCATTGAGGGAACTTTTGGTATTAAGTTTACTGCCAAAGAGGTTCTCGATTGGGAAGATATTCATGATTGTGTTGATAGTATCGAGGCTAAGTTATAATAGTTTTATAGATGTCAGACAATAAACGTATAGCCAAGAATACAGCCTTCCTCTATCTTCGCCAGCTCATCGTCATGGTAGTAGCAATCTACACATCGAGAGTCATTCTCGATGTGTTGGGAGCTTCCGACTATGGTATATATAATGTGGTAGGTGGTATAGTCACGATGATGAGCTTCCTTAATGGAGCTTTGGGATCATCTTCTAGCCGATTCCTTACCTATGAGTTGGGGCGTGGCAATCAGGATAAACTCAATCGCACTTTCTCAGCTTCACTCAATCTTCATATTTGTGTAGCGCTGATAGTACTCGTCTTAGGTGAAACCTTGGGCTTATGGTTCTTTTATGAGAAATTGGTGATACCTGATGATAGAATGGTTGCAGCCTTTTGGGTTTATCAGTTTTCCATCATCACCACGATGATAAGTTTCACCCAGGTACCATACAATGCTTCGCTCATTGCCCATGAGAATATGAGCATCTATGCTTATGTAGGACTTTATGAAGCTATATCTAAATTACTCATCGTCTACCTGTTGATGGTATCGCCTATAGATAAGTTAATCTTCTATGGCTTGCTGTTAATGTTGAACTCTGTGGGTATCCAGTTGTTCTACCGCTTTTATACTACTAAGCGATATGAAGAATGCCGTTTCCGTTTAGTCAAGGAGAAGCCTCTGTATAAGACCTTGTTAGGTTATAGCGGCTGGGATTTGTTTGGAGGTATGGCTGTTATATGTCAAGGTCAGGGCATAAATATCTTGCTAAACATGTTCTTCGGTCCAGTTGTAAATGCTGCCAGAGCAATTGCTGTTCAAATACAGAATGCTGTGAGCATGTTTGTCAATAACTTCCTTACTGCGGTTAGACCACAAGTGGTAAAGAGTCATGCAGAAGGAGATGATGAGAATATGTATTCTTTGACATTCTCTGGCATGAAGTATGCATTCCTTTTGATGCTAGCTTTAGCAGTACCTGTCATTTTAGAGATAAGATATATCTTAAACTTGTGGTTGGGAAATGGAGCACCAAAGGAAACTGCTGTTTTTGCGAGTCTTGTACTTATCAATGCTATATTTCAAGCTTGGCATTCTGGCTACTTGATGGCTTTTCATGCCATAGGACGTATCAAGACTGGTAATCTGACTGGTGGCGTTTTAATGATTTTGTCACTACCAATCTCTTATTTATTCTTGAAACTAGGATTTGATGCTTATGTAGTTTTCATTGTTATTATTGTTGTCAACTTATTGGCTCATATTAATGGAATGTTCCTGGTTCATTGTTATGTACGCTATTCCGTGAAGAGAGCTATTCAATCAATATACATTCCAAGTCTTCTGGTTGCAATATGTTCTATAGTTCCTACTGTTTTAGTGAAAGATATGATGGAATCTTCATTTCTGCGATTAGTGGTGGTTGGATTAACGTATGAAGTTTTGCTTATTTTAGCAACTTGGCTGTTTGCTATTGGTAAGGAAGAAAAGAAAGTTGTAATTCAATATTTATCTAAATATGTTGGTAAAAATCTTGGGAAATAAATATTTGTTAAGTCACAATGGTTTATTGCCTATTATTCCAGACTTTGGAAAAGCAAAAAAACTTGAGGGGCATGACAAACTCAAAGGTCGAGTTTCTCTCATTATTGGGGGAAATTCCGGTATAGGTCTTTCTATTGTTAAAACGTTTTTGAGAGAAGGTGCAACCGTTGTCGCTTCTGCTAGACATTTAGGTGAGTTGGAAGCGATAAATTCCTCTCAGTTTGAATTCTTGAAATGGGATATAGCTGAGGTTGAAACTTCTAAAAAGCATATAGATTATTTGTTTGAGAAGTATGGTTTTGTTGACGATATAGTGATTTGCGCTGGTGTTAACGTCTGCCCAAACAACAACGAAACAGACTATGTCAAAAAGAAATGGATTGAAACAGAGTTTGTTCATTCTATTAATGTGATAGGTGTGTGTGAAATCTGTAAATATATCCTCGAAAAAGCGAAGAACTTGAAAAACAACCGACAACCAAAGGTTATCAATGTTATAAGTTCTGGAGCTTATATGGCTACCCCAGAACCATATTTCACATCAAAACATGCTTTAATGTCATTTACTAAGGCATTTATGAAAGAAAGTGAAGGCTTTCTTCGTGTATATGGAATATGCCCAGGAGAGGTTCGAACGAAGATGATAGTTCATGGGTTATTTACTCTTTTTAGTAGATTCACTAAAGATAAGCGTAAGGGACATCCTGATGAAATTGCAGAGTTAGCTTTATTATTATGTTCGCCTGCTGGTGATTATATGAAAAGCAATATATGTGTTTTGGATGGTGGAGAAAGAATCTTAGAGCAATTTTAGTTATGGGCGATAAATTATATAGTATTGAAATCAAAAAGTGCTCTTGTAATAAGGCCATTTTTGATTATCCTTGTCAAACAGTTGATGATAAGCTATTACAAAACCGTAGAATATTCTTCGTAGGAGATAGTGATGACTTTTCAGAACTGATAAATAAGTTAAATGCAAATGCTAGTATAGTAAAATCTGCTAGTGAAGCTACAGATATTATCATTTTACCAAATGTAAAAAGGGCAGAGAAGTCTTCTATAGAGGGGTATTACCAGGAATTAGCATATTACCATGATGCATGTTGTGAGTATCTGACTCCTGCATGTGATAATGTTCATAATATGATAGTTCTTCTTCCTCCTCATTCTACAGAATATTCTACCCATTACTCTCAGATGGCTGATTATGCTACGTCATGTTATATTGATGGATTATCCAAACATGGAGCACGTATTGGGAAATTTGTATATGGTATAGAATTGGCTGAAGATATGGATTATAAGTCTTTATATGATATTATTCTATACCTGTTGTCTTCAAATTCAAATCACATGATATGTGATATAATAAAGTTAGATCGTTGATAATATGTGGTGGTTTATTATTATAGTTATATTAGTAGCTGTACTTAGCGTTCCTTCATTTTTGGTTGCTAATAAATTGCTAAAGAAGACTGGATGGTGGAAAAATCAATTTTTGGCTACTGCTCAGTTTGATCTTCATGGAAGGGAAGTAAAGTATGACGTAGTAAATCTTGGTTCCAATCCATCTCGTTTTGCATTCTTTTATGAAAATGTATTGGGACAGTCATTTGCTACTGGTAGTCAAAGCCAGGCAATGGACTTGGCGATACTTAAGAGTTATCGCCATCAAATAAAGGATGGTGGAACAGTACTTGTAGCCATTATGCCTTTCACATCAATTGCAACATATTTGAAAGAAAGACCTGAATATTGGAACACGTCATATTATGCTAAATTTGCAAAAATACTAAATGCGGAGGAGAGATCAAAACTTCCGGATAGCTCTTCACTTATGACTTATCTTAAATATCCTCTTTTATCAAATGCTCGCCTTCTTAAACAGTTGGTATTTGGGTGGCATAGGGATAATCGTTATGATATCACCGAGCAGCCTTTAATGCATGTAGAACTCAAAGATAATGCTCAAAAATGGATTGATGGATGGTTGAAAGAATTTCGCTTGAACAGTGTAGAAGAAGTTTTTGATTCAAGATGGCATGGATATTATCAAGAGGCAATAGGTCTTTGTAAAGAGGTAGTAAATTATTGTAAGCAAGAGGGCTTGAATCCAGTCTTTATTTGTGTTCCTATGTCTCATTATCTTTCAGACTTGTTCCCAGCTGACGTTCGCAAGTTCTTGGTAACAGACTTCGTGAAGGCATGTAATGAGCATGATATACCATTCTTGGATTATACTTTAGATCCGGATTTCCAAGATGCATCCTTGTATTTTGATTCATTCTTCCTTAATAAAAAAGGCAGAAAGTTATTCACAAGAAGAGTATTGAAGGACTTGAAGATATGTTAAATAATACGATTCGGGGGGGGGTACTCTGAGAGTATCAACATGTTGCGGTTTCCCCTCGCCATACTCGTTGTGTTCGTGCATGGCTTCGGTGCAGACATAGATGTCGCCCAGCTACATGCTAGTGGTTTAACAGGTGCTGCCTTCTATGACTATGTCAGGCTGTTCTGCTCCGTGGTGATAGCGAGAAGTGCCGTACCCATCTTCTTCATCATATCGGGATACCTCCTTTTCCAAAAGGTTGAGGAGTATGGCAAACAGGTGTATGTCGGGAAACTTAAGAAAAGATGGCACAGTCTCGTAATCCCATACCTCTCATGGAACGTGCTCATCGTGCTCTGGACTTTGGCGTTCAAGCTGG
>OIXW01000727.1_pt1 | contig 9918 bp, 12 predicted proteins | sample 1587951 | NCBI WGS metagenome assembly OIXW01 (sample SAMN03283239) | human gut metagenome | biome: human-associated habitat; material: feces | host: Homo sapiens | place: Peru | collected 2012
AAACACACCAAGAACAATGAACATACTGTAAAATATCATTTTGAATTTCTTGTTTATTATCATATTGATAACATTGAATCTTATTCTTACTTAAGAAACAATTTATTTTATTTGTAAACGATTCTTTTTGAATATTAGCTACAATAATCTCATCAAATATTTTCATTTCTTTTTTTATACTGTTTATTAATTGATCATTATTATCATTAATAATAACACAGGTTACTTTGGGTTTTATTAATTGAAAGCTATTACGTACAATTCTATTAATATCTAAATTTACTTGATTTTCATTATCTTTAAAATTACGAATTGATTGAATAATATGCGAACGTTTCTCCATGACATTTTTTATTAATCAAGTACTTTTTTAATATCACTTGCTTTGTAATAAACATGATCAATCTTTTTGTTTTCTACATGAATGAGCATTGGTACTTGTTTTACTGTGATATCTTTATAATCTGTCACGTTTTTATAATCAAAATCTTTTCCTGTTTTAATATCATTTGCTTCTTCCATATTGAATACATAAATACTTGATTTTCCTCTAACATAAGATTTAACCACTTCATTTGTATCTTTGCATTTTTCATTTCCTGTTTCATAGAAATAAACATAATATGAATCATAATCTTTACTATTCAATATATCACTTTCTTCAACATGTTGATATCCAAGTTTAACACGATCATCATTTTTAAATGGATCTTCTGGTTTTTTCAATATATTTACAGCCACCACAATTACAAGTCCAATAATACAAATTCCAATCATTTTTAATGTCTTTTTACTCTTTTCCATAAGTCATTTCCTCCTTTGACATCTTTAACATAGACTATAGAGTCACTTTATACTCAAGTATTTTTTGAAATATTTTTTATATTTCCTCTCTACACTTATTATTTTATTTATTTTCTTTTAAATCGGTATCTTTCTGGCATGGAAGTCAGTTTTATGGCACGAAAATAAAAAATTAAATAGTTACACCTATCTAAAAAAGCTACTTTCATAATTGAAAATAGCTTACATTATTAATTTAAAAGTGTCTTATATACAATTTCATCCACACAGCTCTTAATATTATTCATCATTTGAACCCATTTAATTTGATTCTTTTGTTTAAGTTCTTCAGTAACATTCCACTTGATTTTATATTCTTCAACCAATCTGTCATATAAATCATCCGCTTCTTTTTGTACTTTTAGCAGATAATCATTTAATTCATTTTTTGATAATAATTTGAAATATAGTAGATAATCATGCTTCTTTAAATAATCTAGCTTTGCTCTTCCAAAGCGATTTAAATGCATTTCTTCTACTTTTAAATTTGGTAATAGATAATCTCCAACTTGAATATATTCTATTTCTTTCATCTTTCATCCCTGCTTTCTCTTTGTTTTATTTTCTTCATTGCTAATTTTTCTATATCTTTTTGAATACTTCTTTCTCTTATTCGCTTACATGATTTGATTTCAAATCTTAAACTTTTAATTTGTGGTGTAAACTCTTTAGCCTTAGTTGACCACATTTCTTTTTCATTTTCATCTTTTGCTTTTCGTCTGTAGTAGTAACATTGTTGTCTTTGTTTAATGAGGTAATCTAGTTCATCTTGTTTGTTTTCTTGATAAGAATCTAACTGAGTAATATCTTCTATCTTATTTTTTGCAAGTAATTCAATATCGCTTGTATATTGATCTAATTTTTTTAGTTCTCGTCTTGCTTCCTTAGATAATTTTTGTTTTACCTGAGGAAGTATATTCAAATAAACTAAATGTGCTACATACATTCCAGCTAGTTGCGGAAATTTCTTTTGCCTATATTGTCGATAGTAATTTTTGCATTGGTAGTAATATTTGTTTTGTTCCATATTTTGAAATGGAATGACTTTTGTTGTTAATCGTTCTTTTATTACCAAGTGATTTTATATAAATCGGTTCTTCACAATAAGGATGATAAATAACGGATTCATCATTTATTTCACCGAATGAATAACCTTTATTGTGCATAACTGCATTAAATTCTACATATCTTGCACATTCTAAAACTGTAGCGTCAATATCTCTTTTTATTTCATTCATAAACGATTTTAAGATATATTGATTTACTTTCTTTGTATATTTTTTTGGATTCTTTATAACAGATAGACCATATTCTAAACATAACTTATCAGATGTTTCTCTTAACATTTGATAATCCTTTTTGGTATTACAAAATCTTTTTCCATCCACAAATGAAGTTGAATTTAAAAGAAAATGATTGTGAATATGGTTCTTATCTACATGTGTTGCAATAACAACTTCAAAGCGATTACCATATAATTCTTCAACAAGTTTAACACCTATTTCATGTGCTACTTCACCACTTACCTCTCCGGGTTCAAATGATTGATACCCATGAAATGCCATAATCTGTTTATGATCATTAAAGAATTTCTTTGTATTCATCATTGACTTGCATGGATCAAATGAATCGCAATTAACACAAGTAACGTACTTTTTCTCATTTGTTTTATTATCATTGTTCACATAATCTATAACTGCATCTACTGTTTTTCTTCATCTTCTACATAATAAACAACATGATCAAGTCGATCTTTAACACACCAAATTGAAGTAACTGCCTTAAACACCTCTTACTTCTTGTTCTAAATTCTTAATCATATTTCTTAATTCATTAATAGTTATTTCTATAAAATGTACATCGACTTGTTCATAAGTATTTAATGATTTTGCAATCTGATTGAGATTGTTTCCTATATGATTAAATTCATTTTTTAAACGAAAGTAATCAAGATTAGGAGGTTCTTTAATCAATGATTTTGAAAAACAACGTCTGATATATTCTTCTCGGCTAAGTTTACTTTTAATAACTTTTCCATTCAAATCATTAAATTCATCGTCATTCAATCTCACTTTAATTTCATGATTTCTTTTCATATTCGACCTTCTTTCTTAGTTGGCGCTGCCAACTTGTGATTGTATTTTGGGCACAAAATACGTTGCTTGCTAATACAAAAACTACGAATTTCGCATTCTATTATGATAAACTTCAATATCCTCATTATATAGTTTTTTAAACTTTTCTTCTAAAGAATTCTTATAAGCTCTTTGCACTTCTAAATTAGCAATACTATCTGTGTTTAACCACTCTTTATATATTCCTTCTTTGCTTTCATCCATTTCTTCTACTTCACAATTTATATTTTCAAAATGGTTCGCAACTCCAACTTCCATATTTTCTAATGGATAGATATCTTTGTAATTATTAATAATGCTTCTATTTAATATCATAATGATTGCTTCATCTTGATTTGCTAAGTTTTTTGTTAATCCATAAGCTTTTTTTATTAATATTCTTAATGCATCTGGAGTTAAAGGTGAATGATTTTTTTCTCTCACCTTTATAAAGCTTTCAAATTTTGCTCTAACCTTTTCATTTTCTATTTCATTTAAGATTCCAACCAACTCTAATCTATCCTGTTCTTCACTATTCTTTTCTATACTATCCTGTGTTTCCAAAATGGATACACAATCTGTATTCACATTGGATACAAACTGTGTACACTCATCTTTCATTACATATTTTTTTCCAACCAATACTAATTGTTGTTTTTCTTTTTGATAAATCGTTGCTTTAAAACGATCCTTTTGAATATAATTGTGAAGATTCCAATGAATAATCACAACAATACCACTATCAAATTTCTTTATAAATCCATTTTCTACTAGTAGCTCCATATCTTCTATTTGACTATTCACATATTTCATAATCTTTTTTGGACTATTCACAAATCCTTCATCATCTGCATTCAAACTTAAATGAAAATACAAATTTTGTGCACTCGATGGCAAATCCAAAAACAAATCACTATTTATTATTGTTTTGGAGAACATTCTTCTTTCCGCCATAAATTTTCCTTAAAAAACTTTATCAATTTTATTCACAAGATCAACATCTGTACTAACAAATAAGTGAATATATGTTTTAAAGCATTCTGCTTCAGAATGTCCCATACGTCTAGCAATCGCCGTAACTGAACATCCCATATTCGCCAATAAACTTGCATGGGAATGGCGCAAGTCATGCAAACGAATTCTTTCCAGTCCAGCAAGATTCCGCCATATCCCAAAATCGATGTCTAATTGTTTCTCTTGCAATAGGAACATCCACCCCAAACAAGAATGTTTGATTTGTCACTCCATATATCTTTTTATAATAACTGATATATTCTGCTAAAATCTCACAAAGATTTGTAGGAATCATAATTGTTCTTTCACTTCGACTTGATTTAGCTGGACCGATATGCCACCTATTATCTCCAATTCCAAAACTTAATGTTTTATTAATGTGAATTGTTTTCTTCTTTAAATCCACATCTTGTAAAGTAAGTGCTGATAGTTCACCTATTCTCATACCAGTAAAATAAAGAATATTAATAATTACATAACATTCATATTCATGATGTACTTTATCCTTCGGCGCAGTTAACATAAGTTGTTTGAACTGTTCAGGAGTATAGAACTTCATTTCCTTCTTTATCTCATCTGGCTTTTTATAACGATCTATTTTAGTCATAGGATTATAGAGTATATAATTTTCTTTTACACCAAACTTAAAGATTTTATTTAGATAAGAGTAGATTCCATTTACATAATTTGTTGAAGCCCCTCTTTTGATAAATGTATTTAATATCTTTTGAATATCAACTGAAGTAATTGAAGATGCTTTTAAATCATATAAATCTACAAATTTCATCAACATATAGGCATTGGTTTGTCTGGTTGTTGCTTTTATATTATTTTTAACTTTATCATCATATAATTCAGTAAGTTCTTTAAAAGTTACCGAACTGACTTTTTGTTTTTGTTCAAAATTAAATTTATCTTTAAAATCTAATTCTATTTTCTGTGCTTCCTTCTTCGTGGTCACACCTTTTAACTTTTTTGTATAGTTATAATAATCATTAGGACCTCTTTTAATTGTTCCTTTCATTACATAACCATCTTTTGTCTTATAGACAGCCATAAAGACTAATCTCCTTTCTTGAAAACATTGAACTTTATTCACAAGTTCGATATAATCAAGGAGTAAATTGTTCCAAATTTACATGTGAACTAATTGTCGCAACCAATTAGTTCCTTTTTTTTACTTCTTGATTAAAAAAATCTTTAACTACCGCAACTGGAATTTTTCCATACAAACATCTTTGTGGATCAATATCATACATGATACGCATGCGTTTCATAAAATTGATAGCACTACTTCTCGATACATTTGCATATTCCGCAATTTCAGTTGCACCCCAAAAGAGTTTTTCCATCTGTACCCACCTCCTTCTTTACAATTTAGCAAATTTATGCTAAATTGATTACATACATATACTAGCATTTAAAATTATACTTTTCAATATGTTTTTAGCATAAATATGCTAAATTGGTGAATAATACAATTATAAACAGAAAAGAGGATACATACTATGTTAACAATCAATAATGTATTGATTAATAGAATTGAGTCACAATCACTCTATGAAAAGTTATCAACTTTACCAACTATAGGTGATAGACTAAAATTTTTAAGAAAAGATTATCTCAAGAAGTCACGTGCAAAAATGGCAAGTGAAATGCAGATAGAACCTACTACAATTCAAAAATATGAGGAAAACAGAACTACTCCAAAAATATCACGTTTGAAAGAATTTGCAGATTATTTTCAATTACCTGTTGAAGTACTTACCGGAGAAGATGCCGATGTGATGATCATGGAAGATTACTTCTTGATTGGTAATTTACAATATTTTTGTTGGAGAATAGATTTTGATAGAAATCTATCAATTAGTGAAAAATTATTAAAACAAATTAAAATTGCTATTTATAAAGCAAATATTGAAATAGTTAAGCACATTGAAAATCAAAATGATTTAATATATGTATTGAAGCTCTTTGATTTGGATGAAGAAGATAATTCTAGTACACTTATTGATTTATTTGAAAAAAATATTCAATTAGTTACTAAAGGAGATTATAACGAAGATCATCAAAGAATAGAAAAACTATCTAAGGTTTTTGATTACGCAATTAATACAAAAAATCTTATTGATAAGAAAACTTATAATTCGATTGTGAATATCCTTTATCCACTTGTAGAATGTTATAAAAATAACCCTGAATAGACCACTTATTTTAAGCATCAAAAATTAATGATTTTTTGGTGCTTTTTTGGTGGAAATTTTGCACTTTTTTCGAATTTTTTTGGTATTTTTTTGGTATAGCCCATTTTCAAGGCATTTTTGAGCATTATTTTATTCATAAAAAATAAAAACCCGCAAATCAAAAAAACGTTGATTTCATGCGGGTTTTGGCGTAAAAAAAAGGGCTTCTTCTATCTTGAAACCCTTTTTTATTTAGCATATTTTTCGCTAGATTAAGCTAATTCAGCAAAATATTTGATTGTTCTAACCATGTTAGAAGTGTATGAGTTTTCGTTGTCATACCAAGCAACTGTTTGAACTTCTGTAGTTCCGTTGTCTAATGGTTTAACCATAGTTTGAGTTGCATCGAATAATGATCCGTAAGTGATTCCTACGATATCAGAAGATACTAATGGTTCTTCAGTATATCCGAATGATGGAGTAGTTGCTGCTTTCATAGCTGCATTTACTTCTTCAACTGTAACTTCACCTTCAACAACTGAAGTTAAGATAGTTGTAGATCCAGTTGGAACTGGTACACGTTGTGCAGAACCAATTAATTTACCATTTAATTCTGGGATTACTAATCCGATTGCTTTTGCAGCACCTGTTGAGTTAGGAACGATGTTAACTGCAGCTGCACGAGCTCTTCTTAAGTCACCTTTTCTATGAGGTCCATCTAATACCATTTGATCTCCAGTATAAGCATGTACTGTTAACATGATACCAGATTTGATTGGTGCTAATTTATTTAAAGCGTTAGCCATTGGTGCTAAACAGTTAGTTGTACATGAAGCTGCTGAGATGATAGTGTCAGAAGCTTTTAAAGTACCTTCGTTTACACCGAATACGATTGTTGGTAAGTCATTTCCAGCAGGTGCTGAGATAACAACTTTTTTAGCTCCAGCATCGATATGAGCTTGAGATTTAGCTTTAGATACATAGAATCCTGTACATTCTAATACTACATCTACACCGATTTCTCCCCATGGTAATTCAGCTGCGTTAGCTTTAGCGTAGATTTTGATTTCTTTTCCATCAACTGTGATTGAATCTTCACCAGCTTCTACTGTATCAGCTAATGCATATTTACCTTGTGCTGAATCATATTTTAATAAGTGTGCTAACATTTTAGGATTAGTTAAGTCATTGATTGCTACAACTTCATACCCTTCTGCATTGAACATTTGTCTGAATGCTAGACGTCCGATACGTCCAAATCCGTTAATTGCTACTTTTACTGCCATTTTATTAATATTCCTCCTTGTAAATAGCTTTTATGCCATTATTATAAGTCAAAAACTTCACAAAAGCAACTACTACAACGTTGATTTCTTGTATAAGATGCATTAATTTTTCCTTTATTTTTCAATTAATTCCCATTTTATCGTATCGTTAGCGCTTACACGTTTTTTGTTTCTTTTTTTTATTTTTTATTAAGAATATTTTTCATCTTTTACTTCTATAATAACGTATGGAGGTTATTTTATGCATCTTATCCCAACTATTATAGAAAAAGATCACCAATATCATTATGCTTATGATATTTATTCAAAATTACTTGAAGAAAGAATTATTCTTCTTACCGGAACAATTGACGATGCTATGTCTAGTTCTATCATAGGACAATTACTCTATCTTGAAGCCAAAGATAGCCACAGCGATATCTATTTGTATATCAATTCACCCGGAGGAAGTGTGTCCGCTGGTTTAGCAATTTTCGATACTATGAATTTTGTTTCCTGTGATATTAGCACTATTTGTTGTGGGATAGCCGCAAGTATGGCTGCTATTTTATTAAGTGCTGGAAAAAAAGGAAAACGATGTGCATTAAAGAATTGTGAAATTATGATTCATCAGCCACTTGCTTCTTTAGAAGGTCAAGCCAGTGATATCACTATTAACGCAAAAAGAATTGAAAAACAAAAAAAGAAACTTGCCGAAATTTTATCTCAAAATTCCAATCAACCTATTGAAAAAATAATACACGACTGCGATCGCGATTATTATTTAGATCCTAGCGATGCTATAGAGTACGGTTTAATTGATGAAATCATTTAAATATTTCTTTATTAAATAATAAATATAAATTAAACAAATAGTTAGCAATATAAAATAATAATTATTTTCATCACCTGTTACCACATAATTATCAACAGGTTGATCATACATAATAACCCTTTGAACTTTTCCTGTATCTTTAATCATAAATCGAATCGATTCAGCAGCCTTATAGTTTTTAGGTGCAACGACTTCAGTTAATGTATAAGTATCTCCAGCGGTCAAGTTTTTAATCATATGAGGTTGTTTACCTGAAGTCCATTCATCAATGACTTTACCATCTTTATCCGTAACTTTAAGTTTAGCGCCTTCAAGTTCTTTTTTAGTCGTAATATCTTGTTTTGACACTTCTACTTTAGTATCTTCATCCGTCATAGATAATGATGTATCTTTTCCTTCTTTAGCAGTAAATGTTTGCGTTTTGAATGTAGCATAACCATTAGGAGTTTTTGTTTCTTTCAATACATATTCTTCACCAGCTTCAAGACCTTGAATCATGTGTCTTGTTTCATTACCATCAAGATCAATGTTTGTGTAAGTAGTAATACCATCTTTTACAAACATGAAAGTATAATCATCTTTACCTTTGTTTTTAGCAATGCTGTAAGTAACAGTTGAATCTTCATCATCAACATACATTCCTTCAGCTTTACCAGTTTCTTTTAATTGAGATTTCATTTCATCAGTAACATCAAAAATATGTTGTCCTGAAACCCATTTATCAATGATGTTTTTAGTCTTATTAGAAGTTACTGTCATTTCAGCACCTTTTAATAAGTTACCTTTTTCATCAACTTTTGAGACTTCGTTGATTGTATCAATCATTTCTACTTGTTGATTTTCTTTTTCATAAGTTACTTCAAATTCAACATCATTTGCAAGATTTAATCCTGTAGGAGCAAGGTCTTCATGTAGAGTATATTTCTTACCTTCAACTAATCCAGTAGCATAATGTACTTTACCTTCAGATGTCCATTCATCTACAACATTTCCATCTTCGTCTTTAATTTGCATTAAAGCACCAGTTACTTCTTCTCCACCAACAGTAGTTTTTGAAATTGCAACTTGTTTATCTTTCATTACTAATGTTTGGTCTTTATCTTCACCAGCAGTAAATTCGATTTCTTTTGCTTGAACATGTTCTTCAGGAGTTTTTGTTTCTCTTAAAATATATTTTTCCCCAGCAATCAATCCTTGAACTCTATGAGTTGTTTCATTACCTTTGATGTCGATATTTGCATAAATTGTAACACCATCTTTAACTTGCATTAAAGTATAGTCGTCACGATCCTTATTTTTAACAATGCTGTAAGTAACAGTTAAGTCTTCATCATCAACATACATTCCTTCAGCTTTACCATTTTCTTCTAATTGAGATTGGACATCCTTATCAATGTCTAGGATATGTTGTCCAGTTACCCATTGATCAACAATATCTTTAGTTTTTTCTGATACAATAGATAAAGTCGCTTCTTTTACAGCTTTACCATCAACATCAGTTTTATTTACTTCTGTAACAGTATCGATCATTTCTACTGTTTGATTTACTTTTTCTTTTGTTACTTCAAAAGTGAAATCATTTGCAAGATTTAATCCTGTAGGAGCAAGATCTTCATGTAGAGTATATTTCTTACCTTCAACTAATCCAGTAGCATAATGTACTT